>Ga0181568_10000881_pt1 | contig 27424 bp, 17 predicted proteins | sample 101ome_20_FD_133758 | JGI IMG/M metagenome (GOLD analysis project Ga0181568, IMG submission 133758) | Coastal salt marsh microbial communities from the Groves Creek Marsh, Skidaway Island, Georgia - 101404AT metaG (megahit assembly) | ecosystem: Environmental > Aquatic > Marine > Intertidal...
TGTGGTGCTGGTGGTGCACAAATGTGGATGGAAGAGCATGTTGATGAGGGATACGATCGAGTCAACGTAATTCGAGCAAAAGAACTTGCATCTACCGGCGCTGATACCGTAGCAGTTGGTTGTCCATTCTGTTCAACAATGGTCACTGATGGGTTATCTAGCATTGATTCAGAAATGGAAGTAAAGGATATAGCCGAAATAGTTTGGGAACAGATAAAGGCAAACGATGCAAAAATCCAAGCAGCGAAATCCGAAGAAGAGTGATTACATAATCGAGGAATCGATTAACGAACTTGTCACGTCTAAATCTTGAACATTATCACCAAATTCTAATCTTTCTTGCACGGTCATGTCTCCGCACTTTACTGAATAATCCAATAGGGATTGAACTGCCTCAGGGTGAAATTGGACAGTATATATCGGCCTTGTGGGATGCTTGCAGGCAGCGATTTCACAGTGTTCTGCAGATGCAACAACTTCCATTTCTCCAGAATCGATTACGTGGTCTTGATGAGTGAATAATTGATTGTACTTGTTTCCAGCACGGTCGGTTATCATGGCATATTGATGGAATCCAGTCTCTGCTCTGGCAACTTCACCGCCTAAAGCTTTGCAGATTATCTGATGGCCAAAACAAATTCCGTACAAAGGAACTTCGCATTTTGTGATTAGATCTGCTACCTCGTCCATCCAAGCCTCCCACATTGAAACATTTTTCCTGCTTCCAGTTATTACTATGGAGTCAGCCTTTTCGGGTTTCTCAACTCTTCTGCCAAAGGAATATTCTCTAGCTTCATCGGTATGAGGTGCCCATAATATCACCTCGTGGCCTGGAAAATGTCGAATGATTTCCTCAACTCCCTTTTCTCCGAATGAGATTCTTTCAGCGAGTAAGTCTACGACAAGTAATTTCACTCTTCTTCACCTCCAATAATCTCATTTTCAAAGGAATATATTGTGGCCATAAATGATGCTGCGAGTATATATTCCATCGGAGCAGCCCAATCTATCCAAGGTTGCATTTTGGCAAAATCCCAATCTCCATTTACGAATTCAGGATACTTTTGCAAACCTAACCTAATTGAGTATCCCATTCCTACTAATCCAATGGTTCCGGTCACCATGGAAATTCTTCGAATTTTTTTTCCCCTCATCGAAGCATTGGGAAGAGCAATATGAGTGATTATGCACCAACCTAAGCCGAAATAGAATACATTTAGCGCTGTAGCAACGTGAATTTCTAAATGGTCATACATATTCATGAATGACATTACACTAAGGTTGGCACCAACCCAAATCCCCATGCCAAGAGATACATGCATCCAATACCATCTAGCATTGTTCTTGTTATGTGAAAAAATAATCCATGAATAATAAATCAAAACAAGTCCAGTCATTGTAAAACCTAATGTGAAAATCCATCTTTGTAATCCTGGGTAATCAGCTTCAGAAATGAAAAATGGGAAATCTCTGGCATCACCAGAAATCAGATGAAACAATGACGAGAAGACTATTGTAGCGGTTGGAAGAGACCAACCCAATTTTGAAATCATCTCTTCCCTCATATCATGTTTGATACTGTGCTATGTAATAGATAGAGCGGTCTTAATTCTAGAATCGTGGAAATATAATGTTAATAGGCCAGCAACTTATAATTCGTAATATGGGAATAATTAGTGATTACCACGCAGCATTTGAAGCAGGAAATAAAGACGAAATGGAAAAGGTTCTACACGATGAATGTCTTTTCATACCTCATGTAGGAAACGCAAAAATGACAAAGCAAGATATGCTTGGAATTTTGGGTTCAGGAATGGTTACGATTGAAAATAACCGAATATTGTATGAAAACGACGAGATAGGAGTCGACCATTGTGTCGCTCATTTTGCAAACGGATCTACCTCCGAAGCGGTTTTGACTTTCTATCAATTCAAAGACGGTCAAATTTTCAGGGTGGAAACCGGCGCAACCCCTCTTAGTGATGATTACCATCTAATTGGTAACTAATCTTTGAATATCAGGGACTATACCCGACAATCAATGCCACTACGCGTTCATGATACAAGGAGGAGAGACAAAGTCGATTTCTCCACCATGAACCCCGGCATTGTAAACATGTATGTCTGTGGAGTGACCGTTTACGACTTGTGTCACTTAGGACACGCACGTTGTTATCTTTCATTCGATTTGATACACAGATGGCTTGAAAAATCAGGTTATGATGTAAATTATGTTCAGAATTTCACTGATATCGATGACAAAATTATCAACAGAGCAAATGAAACAGGAATTGATTGGAAACAATTGGTCGATGAAAACATCGAAAGTTACTATCATGATATGGATGCGTTGAATATTTTGAGAGCGGATTCATACCCCAGGTGTACCGAATATGTTGAAGACATGATTAGAATCATATCTGACTTAATTGAGAAAGGTAATGCTTATTCAGCCGATGACGGCGTTTATTTTAGCGTTGAAAGCGCCCCGGAAAAATATGGGGAATTAACCGGCCAAAACATAGATGCTGTGAGGAGCGGAGCAGGTGGGAGAGTTGAAGGAACCGGTAGTGGTAAGCGAGATCACAAAGATTTCGCATTGTGGAAATCAGCAAAACCAGGAGAACCGACTTGGGATTCACCTTGGGGTCCAGGAAGACCCGGGTGGCACATTGAGTGTACCGCAATGTCGATGGATGCATTCGGCGAACAATTCGACATACATGGTGGGGGCCACGACCTAATATTCCCTCACCATGAGGCAGAAATTTTCCAAGGTGAGTGCCATAGCGGATGCAGTCCAGTAGTTCATCACTGGCTACACAACGGTTTTGTCAACATAGATGGAGAAAAAATGAGCAAATCATTAGGTAATTTCTGGACGATTAGAGACATTCTAGATAAGGTCGAGGCTATGGTTCTAAGACTTGCTTTAATCAATGCACATTACCGTTCACCAATAGACATGAATGAACAGTTAATCAAAGATGCAGAGAAAAATTACTCTCGATTAATTGCAGTCTACAAAGCAGCACTCGAACTGATGGATGAAGTTGGCCCCCCTCTTCCGGAAGGGGATGTTATGTCACAGGTTCCAATAGTCAAAAGCCTAGGACTTTTAGAAAAAATGGCGCAAGGTTTCGCTATTTCAATGGATGATGATTTCAATTCTCGAGAAGCGGTTGCTAAGGTTTTAGGTGCACTGAAAGAGATGAGCAAGATGCTATCTTCCCTAGAGGGTGATGACCTCGGAGCATATGCCCTGCATTGTGTCGAGTGGCTGGAAGACACCGCTGGTGATGTCCTTGGGGTTTTACCATCAAGAGAGATAGTACTTTCAGAACCAGAAGAAGACCCTAGGCGTGCTGAAATAGCTGACAAGGTTGAGGAACTAATCGCAAAGCGCTCGGCGGCTCGTGCTGCAAAAGATTGGGCTGTAGCAGACTCTATTCGCGACGAATTAAACGAATTGGGTGTCGTTGTGACCGATACAGAGGAAGGTCCTGTTTGGGACCTAGTTTGATTTTGGCGGCTCAATCGGTGGCATTTCCGGAACAAAACTTATTGCTTCGGAATCATCTTTATTCTTTGAAATAAATATCACCGTACCTGCTAATGCGAAGATTACAACCATAACGATTGAGAGATACATCAGATTTTGTTCTTCCTTACTCTGGGCATTATCTGTCACAGTATCTTCACAAATTCCTACACACGTACCATCATCGGTATTATTTGTTTGTTGAGTATTATTTGTTTGAGCAAAGGTGCAACTACCGTCATCTCTGTTTGCGTTTGCATCGTAATTTTCAGCATTAGAATCAGTACATCCATAAATGAAGATAGGAGTGTTATCTGAATAGTTAACACCTTCTCCAGTCACGATTTCTATCGTAGCATTTCTGTCATAATATCTGTCATAGAGCAGTGACATATCGATTTGCGAATTAGCAGAGTTTGAGCCATTGATTACTCTGAAGTATCTTTCATCACCCCATGTATGAACTGGGTCTAGGCCAACGTTAACCATGTTAGCAACTTGATTTTCAAAATCATTCAAATTTTGGCCAAAGGATTCATTCATGTCTTCATAATCAAATCTCATAGCCATCTCAAGATCTGAAACGATCTGTTGCCAAGTTTGTCCACCGTCTTCAACCCCGATAAAAGTCACATCCAATGCCTTTCCAAGTCCTGCATCTTCCCAATCATTTCCTTTCATTTCCGACATAATATCTTGGTCGCCATAAATTGGGATTCCACCAATTATTGTCAATCTAACATCTGTGTCAATAGCATTGATTAGATTTCGGTAAGGGTTGGTGTTGATATTGTCAATTACCACTAAGTCTGCTGCTTTACCAACCTCGATTGTTCCAACATATGAATCCCATTTCATCGCCTTTGCAGGGTTTGAAGTCACCATTTGTACCATTTCATAGTCATTGAAAATGTCGCCTAAAATCTCTTCATCCCACAGGTCTGCTACTTTCAATTCATGTAGTGGAGATTTAGAACCAGAAGGAGACCAATCCGGTGCTAATGAAATTCTAACTCCTGCTTGTTTAGCAGATTCAACGTCAGTTGTTGTTCCGTAAAGTAATAGATTGGAGAGAGGAGACCATACCAAACTTGCTCCGACACTTCCCATCAAATCAAACTCAGCTTTTGTAAGAGCAGTTCCGTGAATCAGATTTAGTTCTCCAACCAATAAATCATTTTGGACTAAGATATCAAATTCTGCTCTGCTGGATTCATCCATTCCTTCACCCAGGTGCAAGAACCACGCTCTCAAATCTCCAGACTGGTTTCCGGTTTTGATGTGGTTGCCGATGTATGAGGACTCTAATTCAGTGACTTTTGTATGGATTTCATCGGCGCCAAAGTTGTAGTATTCTATGTTTCTAACCAGAATTGAATCAAAGGAATCCTCGCCTGTTGAAGGACCTCCTTGGGCACTGGTTGTTCCTCCAACGATTTCCTTAACCTCAACATACTTCATTGCTTGACTTTCCATATTCCAATAAGCTCCGCTGTGGACAAAATTCTTCGGTTTTGTCACATGCTTACTATAATCGGGATGGTTCTTCCATTGGTATCTATTTTCATAACCTCCGAACTGATTGGTTTGACTAGCACTGTGTGGCGACATTTCCCAAAGAGGAGCAGTGTTGTAGTGAAGGTGATTGTGCATATCGATTAAACCTGGATAAATCGTACCATTAGTTTGGTATTTTGATATGTTATCTGTATTGATTGGTGGAATTTCACCATCAGACCAAATGGAAACTATATCTCCATCTGTGACCATTATATTCCCGTTTTCTAGAATCGCATCTGGCCCAGTCATTGTCACAACTTGCCCTTGAAGAATATACGAACCGCTGTGAATGTGGTCTCTTGGGGTATAACAAGTTCCTTCGGTAGATGATGGATTTGGGTCTTGTTTCCACAAACTTCCATTTTCAGCATATGTGTAGACTTTGTCCCACCAAGAATCCTCTGCTGGGTAAGACATTGAGGAAATTAAATTGCCATCTATATCCATCAGATTTGCACTATCTGCATCAAAATAATCTAATTCAATATCGGTATTTGCTCTGTAGAATACAATCGCCTCCCCTGCTTTGATTGTAGTATTCCAACCAATTCTGCAAGGAGGACTTCCTTCTCCAATGTTATCATCGAGAATCCAATCGGAAATATCTATGTCAATAGACCCTGTGTTTCTAATTTGGATATATTGGTCGCTTGTAGATCCAATTACGCCATCGCCATTCCAATCTGTGCCATTGTAAGCAGCACTAGATGCTGAAACTAGAATCTCTTCGATTACTATACCGCCTTCGGCTGCAGCAGGCGTTAAGGGAACCAATGCACCGAGTAAAAGAACGACAATTATTGCCCTTCGCATGAGGTGTCGGAATACATATGGCACATCAATATGTATCCTATAATGCGTGAATACTGCAAACGGATAGCCTCAAAACATAGCGCATACGCAGGTGATTCATGCGCAAGGCATTGTTTATGCTGGTTATTCTTATGCCAGCAATGTTCTCCGGTTGTTTCGGAGAAGATGAAGCAATATCTTCTGCTATCGCTGAGTCGACCTACCCTGAACCTTGGGAGCGTTCCGACCTAACCTACATGGATACAGATGTGTTTAGTCGGGTAAGTGTGAATGGGACATACAGTATTGATGAAGTCAGGAGCGTTTACGTGCCTGTTGACACAATTACTGCTGCTGATGGGGGAGCAGGACTTACTGGTGACGCCGAAGTACATTTGGGGTTATGGCTGCCAGTAATCGAGGGATGTGATTACAATGCAGGTAATGTCACACCAGAGTGCCAAGTTCCTGTAATTGCTGAGATTGGCCCGTACTATGATGATGGCGATGTCGATGCATTAACTCCAGCAAATAGGTTGGGCCGATTTTTGATTGAAAATTATGTACCTCACGGATATGGAGTGGCCCAAGTATCAGTATTTGGTACCGGAAACTCAAACCATTGCATGGACCTAATGGGTACAGATGAACAAAGAGGAATCGACGCAGCAGTGACATGGCTTGGATCTCAAGGTTGGTCGAACGGAAAGGTTGGGATCATTGGTAAATCATATGATGGAAGTACTCCATGGCAAGCGGCAACCTTTGGGAATCCCTATCTTGCTACAATCGTACCGATGTCTGGATTAATCGGAGTCCATGAATTGATGTGGCGAAATGGTAGCATGGAAGCTAGGGGCATGATAATGCACAACGGTGTGTATGGTTCATTTGGCGTTGATGGAGATTCTGATGATGTAGACAATGCTTGCGAAGGCTATTTCGAAGGCTACGTGAATGGACCTGCTGCTTACCTAAGTGGTGGAATGGTTGATTTTGCAGGCAATACATATTGGACGGAGAGGTCATTTATTGGCAGGGTGTTAGAGAATTACAAAGGGTCAATATACATCATTCAAGGGATGCAGGATTGGAATGTAGACCCACACATGGCTTTCCCAATCCATCAAATGGTCGCAGATGCTGGCATAGAAATCAAGACCTTAGCCGGACAATGGGCTCATGATTATCCCGACCGTGTAGAAGGACACAGTTCTCAAGGCGTCGGTAGAGGACAAGAAGCATATCCATACACTCTAAGATGGGACTGGGCTGACGAGATGTTGTACTGGTTCGATTGGTATCTGAAAGGCGAAGGTCGAGCACCATCCCTGGGTGTTGAAATGCAAGACAATCGCGGTGGCTGGCGATTCGAATCTACTTGGCCTTCCACAGATACTGAATACGTTTCAGTCGATGTGTCTACATTAGAGCCATCAGGGGCATTGATGGGTTCTGCAAGAGGAATTATCACATTCAGTTATGGTCCGTTCGAACAAGATACTTACATTGCAGGTATGCCAACATTGCACACAAGTGTCACACCTCATACAACCAACAGCGGGCATATTTTTATCGAAATGATAGATAGTAATAGCATCCATTTGGGTCATGCGGTTATGGACCTCCGATTCTATGATGGAGGAAGAGATGGAGTTGCTACATTAGCACCATTCTCTACAGTTCTCGCCAAGGTTGAGTTCATGCCCATGGATGTGTTTTTAGCAGCTGGAGAAACTATCCAATTCACTGTTTCTCAAACCGGAGAAGATTATGTGCCAAGCCCTGCTGCCTCTGGCGATTATTCGATTGATTGGTCAGCATCAACTCTAACTTTGCCAATCGTCTACCGTTCTTGTGATGATTTATTCCAAGCACCTATGCAAAATTATGGCGAAGAAGCAGCCCGATTGTGTTGATCAGAATCGGTCAAGAATCGAAGTAAATACCGATTTTGCCTCGCCTGATGACCTTTCAACAAGTCTTCTAACAATTAGTTCAGGCGTTGATTTTGCAAGATAATTTCTGCGTGGAGTTCTGTCAACTACCAATTCTAAATTATCATCAAGGCCTCTCGCTTCAATGCCGTCAGTTCTCAGTTCTTTGCCAGCAGCCTCGATGATTGCTGGTGCAAGATGTGTCACTAGAAGCATACAAGTTCCATCATGTTGCTCTGCTGCTTCAAGCATTCCCGCAATAATTCTAGCTCCCGCTCCCGGTTCTGTAATTGCTTCCAATTCGTCAGCCAAGATTAGTTTTGAATTATTATCAGATACTACATTTGCTAACTGTAGTAGAGTTTGTTCAAGTGCTCCAGCGGATTGTGTTCCACCTGCTTTCGCCAGAACGTGTAGAGATTCTATTTTGCCAATCTTTGCTGATTCGGCTGGTACAGGTAGTCCCATGTGTGCGAGTATTGAGCAATGTGCCAATAATTCAAGCATTGTCGTCTTCCCACCGCTATTTGCTCCAGTCAAGAGGGCAATTGATTGCTGGTCGCCTTTGTTTGCACATCCACCGAGACCATATGAAACAGGGTCAGCAATGCCGTCGATTAGTAGGTGCTTTCCGTTCACAATACTGATTCCGGAATCGCATAGTTCAGGCATAACAGCGCCTACGTCATTTGCCCATCTGCCAATTGTTAACCACTGGTCTAACTCGATTAGTTTCCTTATCGAGGTCTCACATTTTCCCTTGAGTGGAGATAGTCTTCGTGCTAGTGAAATCAATCTATCAGATTGCGTGGTTTTGTATAACTCTTCAAGTTGCGAATCAATCGTATCGAGAACACTGCGGTCTACTTTTGTGGGCCATTCTGCCTTGAATATGTTTCTTGGGCACCTGATGCCAACTCTGTCCACCAAAGTTGCTAATTCATCGGTCGCAGATTCTATGGCCTGTTCTATTGCATCATTGGTTTGCTGAGCTAATTTTCTTTGCAATGAAGCAGCATCTGCTAATGCTTGTAGCATATCTGCTCCTGACAAATCCATCTTCACATTCTGCATAGATTCATCTACTTCATTGTGAATTTGAGTTTCTAATTTCTTAGCAAGTGGCCATAATTGGTCTCTTATTTCAGCAATTGAATCCGCATCGCAATTATTCGATAATTCTTGTAATAGAGGACCTATTGAGGGGATTCTTATTTCAGCGAAATTTTGTAGGAATCCGTCTCCTTCTGGCAGATTGGAGAGTAATTGTAGTGTGCTTTTATTTGTTTCAAACCACTTAACACAACGCTCTGGTAATATCATGTCAATCGAAGCATTTTCGGGAAGAACTAACCAACCATCTGGAACTTGTGAAGGGCCATCTTCTCCTACCCATGTCACTGATTTGAAGACCTTGTAATCCTTCCAAGTTTCCTCAGCGGAAGGGGTTAGAACTCTACAATATCTCTTCAGTTCATCGATTGGTTCTTTCGAAACTACAACTCTCTCAAAATGAGAATCGAGATCAGTCGGAATCTTCAGATTTCGAATTTCATAATCTGTTTGCATAGCCTGAGCAATCAGGTTTCTCCTTTCTTCTGGATTCTTTACTGGCATTAGGTTTTTCAATCGAGATTTGGTTGCTGAATTGCATGCATAATTTGCAATGTTTGCAAGCAATTCTTTGTGTAGTCTAACGGCTTCTTTAGTTGCAAGAAAGCCATCTATTCCATTCAATGATCGTGCTATATTGTCCGCTCTGGTTTGAGAAACTCCTTCCACTTCAGCAATTATTTCTGTTTGCCCGTCACACAGAAGTTGCATCACTCTTTCTTCTGTACCAAAATGGTCGGTCAATTTCTTTGCTAGATTAGCTCCAACTCCCGGTAAAGATTTCAGAACCATACGCCAAATTGGCTGTCAAGAGGTTTTGAAGTTAAGGGTGAGTGTGGCAAAAGAATTCGATAATCCCAGTACTTTTTATCAATACAACGGCATTTCGACTTCCACAGCAAATAGTGGGTCTGGGTCACTTGAATCGTGGTATGCAACCACAACGCCACCGTCGTTAAGAATCGCTAAGGAAGCAAAATCGAATCGAATATCATTCCCAGCTCCACTTGTTGAATCTAGGTCTCCTAAACCGATGTAAGTCAATGTATCAGGTTCCATCGATTCAGAATATTCTCTGACATGGTATAGGATATCGACATCAGGTCCTTCAGCAGATTGGTACCTAATGTTCAGAACAAATAGGTCAAGCGCACCGTTTGCCTGGAATTCCCATTCTTCGATTTGCGCCCAACTAGCATCGCTGTAATTTTGAATCGCCCAAGTCGATCCACCATCGAAAGACAGGTGATGTGTGAATGTAGTTCCTGCAAGACTCACGCAGTGAATTGCTCCTGCAGAATCGATTTGACAGTATTCACTAGGGAACTGAACGTCATGCCTATTCCAGTTTAATGAAGTGTCCAAGAATGCAGAACTTCCATCATTGAAGTATTGAGGGAAGTATAATCCTCCACTAGGAACAGGGAATGCTCTCATTTCTTTGTGGGGTTTGTTGACGTCGTAATACTCAGGCAGATTTGAGAAGTTTAGGTCAACCTCTTCAGCACCAGGATTGGAATTTCTTCCTGCGAATTGGAAATTATAGTAATTCAGTCCATCAACACTAATTTGTCCTCCAGCATTTTGTGTTTGATGCCAGAAGTTGGAAACAACTAGACTTGCCCAATCACCGCTACCGACGTTTGAGGAAATAGGGCCGACTACCTCGACTTGCCAAGAACGGTCATAGAATGGTTCAGTCATTCTATTGTAGCACCATCGCCATTCATCTTCAGATGCGTCGTAAAGTATTGCATAGAATTTGTCTAATTTGCCATCTCCTCCGACATAAGGGAACCATGACATCGAAATGTAATCTCCATTGGTTGCCTGGACAATACTGCCCTCTCCTAATCCTTCTTGACCCGGATTGGTTGGAACAGGTGTTCTGCAAACAGGGTCGGTGAAAACTCCTGGCACATATGTGTCCCATTCATGCCCCCTGTCATGTGACCAAACTGGATATTCTCCCCCGATGTTTAGAATGTCTCCTTCAATCGAAGTAGCGATATAATGTTCACAACAATTCCCGCCGTAATTTTTGTCAAAAACAGCCCATGTTGTCTGAGTGCTTTGATTGGTGACAAGGTCGATAGTCAAGAATTCCCACGGTTCAATTGCAGGAATCGGGTCAATCATCTCATAGGATTCCCATATCGAAGGTTGAGCAGTATCGTCTGAACCAACCGATTCGCCATCACCGAAACAACCTGCTAGCAGGGTTGAAAGGGCAAGTAAGATGGCTAATCCTTTCTTCATTTCACGACCTCGAAACACTATACCAAATTGTTGCACCATCAACTTCGAAGGATTCTCCACTTCCTTCACCAATGTTGAAGTTTGAATCGGATGCTCTTGTTTCATTAACAATCCAATTCATGTCCTGTTCGAATAACTCCGGTGCATTTTGCATCCAAACCGTAAGGGAAATAGTGTCCTCGATTTCCAAATTCATATCTTTTCGAGACGCTTGGATTCTTCGGGTTATGTCTCTTGCGAGTCCCTTTGACAATAATTCAGGAGAATCGGTCATATCAAGAACCAAGGAAACAGAGGAATCATCCATTTGCAAGGTTTGAGCAGCATATCCTTCTCTCTCAACTCTTCTCAATTCGATGTCATCTGAAGTGATTTCATACCCAGCAATCACGAGGTTTCCTGCATCGATACTCGCTAGCATAGATTCACTATCTCCCTCTGCGATTCCATCTAGTACAGCAGGCAAATCTTGGCGGCATTTTGCCCCTAGGGTTCTTCTGTTAGGAATGACCTCAATCTTCTGGAACCTGTCTAGGTCAGTTTCCAGTGATATCTTCTCCACATTCAATTCTTCAGATAAGATGTCGTGGAATGCAGACAAATCAGGTCCGCTAACTATCCATCCCTCTGCACAAGGCAGCCTCTGCCTTCTGTCAGCATCTACTCTGATTCTTCTTCCTGTTTCTGCTAACTCACGAACTACTTCCATTGCGTTTAGCACATCGCTATCAACCGCACCTGGTTCTGGCCAATCTGCTAGGTGGACTGAAACCCCGGTTAAATTTCTGTGAATTTCATCAGACATGAAAGGTGAAACAGGTGCAATCAATCTGCTGACTGTGACCAAAATTGTGTGTAGTGTGTGTTGGCAAGCCAACTTATCGCCACTGTCTGCTTCTTCCCAAAGTCGTCTGCGAGACCTTCTAACGTACCAATTTGAAACATCATTTACAACGAAGTCTTCGATGTCTCTACATGCTTTGTGGAAATCCCACTCTTCAAATTGCTTTGTAGCACCTTCAACAACTTGTGAGAGGCGAGATAGGATCCAATCGTCCAAAGGAGTGGTGTTTCCTTTTGGAGAACTTTCGGGGTCAAATCCGTCCAATGCTGCATAATCGGCATGGAATCTGTGAATATTCCAAAGAGTCAAGAACATTTTACCATAGGTTTCACGAACTCCGTTAGGGTCGAACTTCAACGGATTCCAAGGAGCGCCAGCCGTGACCATGTACCATCGTGTAGCATCTGCACCTTCTCTATTGAAATGGTCCCAAGGGTCCACAATGTTGCCTTTTGATTTGGACATCTTCTTACCTTCTGCGTCCAAAATTAGACCTAATGAAAGACATCTCTTGTAACAAATCGAATCAAAGACGGTAGTGCTTACTGCGAGAAGTGTGTAGAACCAACCTCTAGTTTGGTCAACACCCTCACAGATGTAATCGATAGGGAAATTATTCTCAAATTTGCCTTCTTCACCAAACGGATGATGCCACTGAGCGAAAGATGCACATCCGGAATCAAACCAACAGTCCATCACAAATGGCTCTCTCTTCATGTCTGAAGAGCACTCTGGACAGACTAGGATAGTGTCATCGACATATGGTCTGTGTAAATCCTCTGCAACAGGACTTCCTTCTTTTGCCATGCTTGCCATTTCTTCTGTTGAACCTACACAGTGTTGGTGATTACATTCTTTACAAATCCAAACCGGTAGTGGAGTTCCCCAATATCTTTCACGGCTTATAGCCCAATCTTTGACGTTTCTTAGCCATTCACCGAATCTTCCTTCCCCAACCCAGTCTGGAGCCCATTCAACCTGTGAATTGAATTCTAGGAGCATATCTTTGACAGCAGTCATTCTAACGAACCATGAATCCATTGCATAGTAGAGTAATGGGTGGCCTGTTCTCCAACAATGAGGGTAGTCGTGAGCATACATTTTCTCTCTGTAAAGTAAGCCGGAGTCATGCAAAATTTGGATAATTGTTTCATCGCAATCCTTTACGTATTTTCCATCTAGTTGAGGGTGAGTTCCGTTTAGGAATGAACCGTCCATGGCAACAGTGTGTTGAGCAGGTAATCCTACTTCCATACCTAAGTTGTAATCGTCTTCACCGTACATTACAGCGGTGTGAACGACTCCAGTTCCGTCCGTGGTCGTGACCCAATCTGCGCCAATTACTGTCCAAGCGGTTTGAGAATCACCCTTTTCAACCGCACCAGGGAATAGTGGTTGGTATGATTTGCCAATCAAATCACTTCCCTTTAGTATAGTGATTTCTTCGCAATGATGCCTAATTACTTCCTTCAATAGGTCTTTTGCTAGAATCAAGGTTTCTCCGACTTCAGCTCCTCCGTAGCCATCCCATTTTTCTGGGGCTGATGTGACTTTTACCTTGATGTAATCTACATCTGGTCCAACCGCTAAACCTACGTTTCCTGGTAGAGTCCAAGGAGTTGTAGTCCAAGCTAGGATAGAAGCATCATCGTCTTCAAGTTTGAATTTAACATACACAGACGGCTCTTCAACTTCTTTGTATCCGAGTGCAACCTCGTGGCTTGAATAAGATGTGCCTGTCTGTGGACAATATGGTAGAACTTTGTATCCTCTATACAATAGCCCCTTCTCGAACATTTTCTTTAATGCCCACCAACATGATTCTATGAATTCGTTATGCAGTGTGACATAGGGGTCATCAAGGTCACACCAATATGCCATCCTTTCTGTCATTTCTCTCCAGGCCGCTTCGTATGTCCAAACAGATGAGCGACATTCTTGGTTGAATTTTTCCATGCCAAATGCTTCAATGGCTTCATTGCTCATCAAATCGAGGCGCTTCTGAACTTCGATTTCAACCGGCAGACCATGTGTATCCCATCCGCCTTTTCTTTCAACGAAATTACCTTGCATGGTTTTCCAGCGACAAACCAGATCTTTGTATGTTCGAGCAACAACATGATGAATACCAGGTTTACCATTGGCGGTAGGTGGGCCTTCCAAGAAAATGAAAGGTTCTCCAGTTGACCTATTTTCTACACTTTTTTGGAACAAATTTTCATCTTTCCATGTAGAAAGCAAATCCGTTTCCAGTGTGACTGAATCAAGTTCACTGGTCGCTTTTGGCGTTCCCATATCAAAGCCGAGTTGCTTTGATGTTTTGAATCACTCGTTCAGAAGAATTTTAGATTACAGAGAAATTTTTCCTAATGTAAATTTTACAATCCGGGGGTTGCTTTGAATTACATTGAGTGTATGCCATGGATACATGGCACGGTCAGCGGGTCAGGCAAAAGCCTTCGCGCTAATTCTACTGATGCTATTATCTAGCCAATTATCGTTATACTCAACCCTATCCGACTCTTATGAATTGGAAGATAACAATGAAGTAAAATTGTCATCTAGTGAATCGACGAGAGTTAACATCGCTGGACCGGGGAATATAGGTGTTGGGCCAACATTAGAAATGGCCTCAACCGATGCTCTACAGACTATCTCAATGAAGATAAGGGCAGGCACTACTTATCGTGCTACTGGGTTTGATTGGGATGATTGGTCTCAATCCGGATTCACAACTACTGGGCTAGAAGAAGATAATGTTGGAGCTTTAGTTCTAGGATTCCAAGGAGTAGTTTGGGACTTTAATTCAGGAACTCAAGGTTGGACAACCACTAGTTCTTCATACGCTCAACGTACAACCTCAATCACTTGCGGTATGAGCGGAGGAAGCGGCGGCTCTTGGTGGACAAGGGGTTCAAGCGTTTACGTGACAAGTCCTACTGTAAATTTGGCAGGATATTCAGGACTTTCATTAAATGCATGGATAAGGCAAGGAAATTCAGGCTGTGGAGAAGAGCCTGATTCAAATGAAAATTTCTACATGCAATACCGAAACTCCAACAATCAGTGGATACAATTCCAGTATCTTGCAGGGTCTACATCCGGCGGATCTGTGACCAACGTAAATTACAATCTTCCAAGCAATGCGTTCCACCAAAATTTCCAAGTTCGAGCATACCAAAATTCAGGTTCCGGAACATGTTGTGATTATTGGTTCTTTGATGATGTAATAATTCCCGGAACAAGTGGCGCAAACCTTACTACTCGTTCGTTTGGTTGGACTTCTTCAGATGATATGATTTCTAAGGGAGCGTATCCTCCTATTTTCTTGGATGCTGTAATACCAGACGGCGCTTTCCTAAATTGGACAGTGATAGATGCAAACACAGGCCAAGCAGTTCCTGGATTTGAAAACAGAACTGGTACTGAATTAGGGCTTTCATCTATTGATTTCGAGACTCATACTTCATTGCGATTAAAGTTGCAATTTATGTCAAATCAGAACGGTGAATCTCCAAGGCTGTATTCCATCCATGGTGGTGGAAAAATTTCTGAAACTTTCAATGAAAATTTCCGAGAAGATAATTGGCATCTGGATAACGTTACATTCAATCCAGTTTCCTCAATGTATGACGGGTCTACAAATTCAGAACTTATTTCTCCAGCATATGACATTGATATGCCATTTTCAGCGGTAAAAATTCAAACGACTAGCACAGGGTCTCCACGCCATCTAATGTCAGTTGATTATGGTGCATGGATGCCGTTTAATCCATCGAATCAAATAATCCAACTCGAAGACATGGCATCGAATATTAGAATAAAATACGAGAGTAATGGTGCGATATGGTCGGTTGAAGAAATGGATTTACAACTATATCCTTCTGATACGATAGATACTCCCTACCTTGATGTTGACGACGACTCTAAACTTGAATGGTCAATTTCACAATCTGGAATCGGAAGCTGGGGCAATCAGGATGTGTTTGCAGATGATAACAAGAGTATTTCCTTCCAAGTAGGCCTAACGCCAACAAGTTGGCATGACCTGTTTATTCCACAAGATGCCAAGGCCTTTGAAGTCACAGTTTCCGATGTTGGAACCGTAGGTTTAGGTGTTCAAAATCTAGCCTTGTGGATTGGTAATACGATGATTGCCCAAGTAGGTGTAAATGATTACGTTCCAGAACTAAGACTGTCGCTAAACGAATCACAATTATTAGATTTAAACTATGAAACTAGCAATTCTGCCGCAGCTAAATTATCCGGTGGTGTGGAATTCGTTCATGCTAGAATCGAGGTGATCAGCGATGCCGGATTCAAGAAATTATCAGGATTGTTTATCCCATATCTAGCCGAAGAAACGATTGTCGCAACCGCTCTTGATGATTTGGTTATGTCAATTAATCGAGAAAGATTGAATCCTTTCAAAGCATCTTCAATGACCTTAGATTTCAGGGCTGATTCAAAGTGTTCTTTGGATGTTGAAATTATCTCAATGACCTCTTCGGGTGATGTAGTAATAGGTGCTATGACTTGGAATAATTACACTTCCCAATTAATCCCTTCTAGCGATTGGAGAGAAGTAAATACCCGTGTACAAATTCATACATCTTCAGCCCACAGAGTGATATTGAGTCTTTATTCAGACGATTATTCTGCAATGTGGTTGATTCCGATTCAATCTGGAAGTATAGTTCCAATCGGAGACCATGAAACTCTTGTTATTCCGACTTCTGCAATTGTTCACAATCAATCCTCTTCGATTCATGATATGTTGCTGAGATTCAGAACATCTCAATCATTTAATGATCAAGAAGAGTTGAGAATTGAAACGAGAATTGAATTGACAAACGGAGTTATTTCAAAGCCCGCAGTAAAAACGTGGTCCAATGGTGCAGTGCATAATGATCTGATTATTGAGGACATGGTGATTACAAACGATATTGGTGTAATACCTAACTCGCAAAAATATCTCAAGGCTCAACATGACATCTCATTCCATATCGATGCGGGTTTCAAAACCAATTTCGAGAATAGTAAACCGTTCCCAGGTGAATACAATTTATCATTACTGCGAAATGGCGAATCGATAGCAAATACATCGGAGTATACCGGTGATTATTGGATTGTGAATACTACTACGCCATTTACGAGTGGCAATGTGACCTATGAAGCAATAATCACTCCACTCGCCGGAGGAGATTTGGGTGAAACTCCATTAATGAATAGAACATTTGAAATCGACCCATTAGCACCTGTTGTCACCGATTCTAATATTCGATTTTACGACCATCTAACACCATCTGCGAATCGAAAAATTATGGTGAATATAACCGACCAACCAGTTCTTCCCACCAATGTGACATTGATGCTTTGGACAGAATGGTCGAATGATTATGACAACAATGGATGGCCCAGCGAAAACGAATATATTCCTAGGCTTATGTCAATTCCATCTGATTTAGATGCTCCAGTTGGATCTTACATGACGGTAATCGATGATACACCCGCTTTCCCAGGTGAAAAGGTTGCGGGCTACATAATTGGTACTGACCAATCTGGGTATAATTTGCTTGGAGGAGGGTCTAGCAATATCGACGACCATCTATTCATGTATCAGATAAGAAATGATGGTTCTCCAGTAGTTGACGAAGATGGATTAGAATGGGATGGAGGGAGAAGAACTTGGCTTCATCCAGGGCAAGATTACAAATTGAATGTTTCATTTTCAGAAATTAATGGTATCTCCGATGTTATGGAGATTAGAGTTTCACTAGCAAGCAATATTCCCTCAGATAACATGGAGGTTATCTGGGATATGTATTCAAAGGAATGTTATAGCAGTTCTATTCATATTGTCGTAAATTCTTGTTTGATAACTAATTCACAAGGTGTTGCTGCAGGTCCATTCGACCAGGATTTGGTTCTGAAATTAGACCTCACGCCACAATGGACAGTGCCTGATTTAGGAGATACAAGGCGAGAGCCTAAAGTCGAGATTATAGACAGAGCAGGCAATTCAGATTCTGCATTATTCCCGCAAAATAGATGGCGCTTTTCCGCTGAGATGATGATTCCTAACGACTTGGATTTGTGGGTTGAAAATGGTGCAATTACACATGATGGGGCAAGAGTTAATCCGAATACTGCGATGGAATTATCCGGTTCAGTATATTTTGCAAAAACTATGGATATGCCAACATTTGATTGCCAAATCGCAGTGAAAATCAACGGGGTTAGAACATTTACTACCTCTCAAGCAGGGCTGTTTACAGCAGCTTTATCCGCTCCATACGAATCAGGATTACATCCGCTAACTTACAATGTTGATTGTATGCCTGAACAAGGGGTAGATGTGACCAGTCAGACAGAAGCAGTACAATGGATTCTAGTTGATGGGGATGGCCCCAAAGTTGTTGAGTTTACCTCTCCGAGAGAGGAATCAATATTGGAACCAACAATTCATAATTTCACAGTAATAATCTCTGAAAATTATGGTATAGACCAAGATTCAGTTCGAATTTTTTGGTGGGTCACTTCAACTGAAAATAATAACCCCATACATTCTGGAAATTTACCGATTACACTGAGCGGTGATGATAATTCAGGATTGAGAATGGAATTCAAAGGCAGTATCGATTTGTCAGTTGTATCAGCCGGCATTCTCCAAGAACAGACTTTACTCAAGGTTAGGTTTGAAGGAAGAGACCTTGCTGGAAACCAATTTTCTAAATCTCAAAACAGTGAAAATAACCCAGCACATGTTTGGAATTTGGTAAAGTACGAACCACAATTCTCTCTTGAGAGGAGTGGAATTGATATTTCTAAGGTCTCTGTCGAAGTTGAAGAGCCGGTAGTGGTGCAAATTCACGTGAGAAATGATGGAATGCGTGAAGGAGAAGTTCCTTTGAAGGTCGAGGTAATCGACTTAAGTGGCCAGTCTGAAGAGATTGCTAATACAAGATTCTCTGTTGACGCACAAACAGTTTCAACTTACATTATCGATTGGAAGCCAGCAAAACCTGGACTTCAAAGAATTACAGTCACCCTAGATGGTGAAACTCATCATTCACCATACATAGATGTAAAACCAGCACATGAAAAAGGATTCTTAGAGGATACCATGGGTTCGACCAATCCTTACATTTTGGGAATGACTATGACAATGATCTGTGTTGGTTTGATGTATGTCCTTGCATGGATGCGATTTGCTACTGTAAAGAATAACGAATTCGAGGAAGAATACGAACTTGATATCGAGGATGATTCTGAAGAATATTAACACAAAAAGCATAGAGGCTAGAATATTTTGGCTCGTATCAGAGGGATTAGATGACTGCCAAAATCGCACTACTACAAGCCAATCCGCTTGTAGGCGATATCTTGGGCAATCAAATGTTGATTCGTGAGTTAGCAAATTCTGCACATGATGCAGGCGCAGATTTTGCTGTGACTTCGGAACTAGTCATTTCTGGCTACCCTCCAAGAGACTTGCTGCTTCAATCAGATTTCGTAAAAGCATGCCAAGAAGCCGCATTTTCTTTAGATACCCAAATTCCAATATTAATTGGTACGCCATTGGTCTCTGAAAATTCAAGAATGCTTCCAGGAAACGGTGTTGTGAGGACAGGAGAATCCGCAAGAGAGATTACTCGAAAACAACTTCTACCTACATATGATGTGTTTGATGAAGCGAGATATTTTGCCTCGGATGAAAGACCGGGTATCGCTAGAACCATCGCAGGATTAGACATTGGTGTAACAATTTGTGAAGATGCTTGGCAACATGCGGGGATTACTCCTAACGATTACGATAGTGACCCAATTGCGCAAATTATGGATTGGGGCAGACAAGGAGTAAATATTGATGCGACGGTAAATTTGTCAGCATCGCCGTATCATGCAAACAAGGCTCAGGTTAGAATCGATGTTGCCAGAAGTGCTGCAAAATCACTCAATCATCCATTTTTGTTAGCGAACCAAGTTGGAGGTAATGATGACCTTTTATTCGATGGTCGTTCTATTGTAGCGTGGCCAAACGGTGAAGTGGTAATCGCTCCGGGCTGGAAGGAAGGTATTCTAATCGTGAATTTAGAAGGTCCCGAAGATACAGTCTGGATTGGAGAAGGTGATTTTGAAATCTTGGAGCCAAGTCAAACACTGGAAATTTCACCTGATGATTTGCTCGATGCAGTGATTATTGGGCTTTCTGATTATTGTAAGAAAAGCGGAATTTCAAAAATTGTTCTCGGATTATCCGGAGGTATAGATTCTGCCCTGGCGGTTTGCGTAGCAAGCGAAGCGGTTGGTGCAAGTAACGTAATTGGGATTTCAATGCCATCTCGACACTCTAGTCAACACAGTATCGATGATGCAAAAGCCATAGCTGAGGCTTTGGGAATTGAGTTTGTTATGCAACCAATTTCAAATCTACATGATTCTACAGATTCAGAATTAGCAGATTTATTGAGTGCAGGAAGCCCGGTAGCAGCAGAAAATTTGCAGGCTAGATTGCGAGGATTAATCGTAATGGCTTATGCTAATGCAAACGGTGCGATGGCAATAGCAACAGGAAACAAATCGGAACTTGGTCAAGGTTATTGTACACTTTATGGAGACATGGCGGGAGGATATGCTCCTCTTGGCGATTTGTACAAAATGGAAGTTTATGATTTAGCCAAGATATACAATCAAAGGATGGGCAGAGATATCATAACTGAATCAACATTAACCAAACCACCGAGTGCAGAATTGGCACCAAACCAAAAAGACGAAGATAGTCTTCCTCCTTACCCTGTTCTGGATGAGATACTGAGGCTTCATATTGAATTAGGGCTAGATTCTACTCAAATTATTGCCAAAGGATTCGACAAGAAAACAGTGACAGATGTGTTAACAAGACTTTCTAAAAATGAGCACAAGAGGTGGCAAATGCCACCTGCACCTAGGGTTTCAAGTAGAGCGTTTGGTCAAGGCTGGAGACAACCTCTAGCTGCCAAGCATGATTGGAGAAATTAGATCATTATCCAATCATCACTAACTTGGCCATGCGACCATCCAAACAATTCCGTTCCATGTGTTAGCGTATCTGCTGTTAAATAGACCAGATTTGGGCCAAACCATAACTCTCCTCTATCACCCACTTCGAGATTGTCTTGGTTTGGAACATAAACTTGGGATAGTCCTTCTTCTGAAACGTGATACAAGGATTCACCTCCTGAGGAGTTGACTAATATTGCAAAGACCATGTCATCATGTTGAGTAATCAACTTTGGATTAGATGAACCAATTCCAGCAACTAGGTCTTCAACTAGCTCAACCCTAAACTCATCAGCACTACAAATTTCATTCCCAAAATTTGCAATGGAACAAGAAAACCATATCTTACCCTCACTAAGTGTATAATCTGAACTCTGTGCAAATATTTCAGTGCTTAATTGGTAAGTAGTTTCATTGATTGTACCGTAAGCATACAATAAATTTGAATCGAAAATTATCGTATTATTGACGAATGTAGGAGGAATTTTGCCTCCTATTAATGAATTAGGAATTTCCGTTAATCTTACCAAGTCATGTCCATTACTAAGATGCAATTCCATTCCAAAAGAATCACTAGTAGCGATGAAATAATACAATCCATCTCTGAATATTATTTCTGAATGAATTTCTCCTCCGATGTTTACCCCGTCTAAGATTATCCCAGAATCTGAATTGTAAACAAATTTTCCATTAATTGAAGTCAAGTTAGAGTAGGTCCCGCTAGTAAAACCAGAACTGTTTCCAAGGAACCTTATGCCATTATCCTGCAATAATGCAAGGTTTTCACTCGATGATACGAGTGAATCTCCAGCACTAACTTCCTGCATTAAACTAGTCTCCTGAACTAAATCATTCCCATCCGTGGACCATAATTGAGTCGTTAGACCGTCATTTGCATCAAACCAAACTCTATTCTCATGTAAGGTGAAACCAAGATGGAAACCAGGGAGGAAGTTTGTAGAGTTTGAAATCTGAGTAATAGTGGTATCCTTAGCAGAAAATAGCATGCAATTATTGTTGGAAATCGATGAAAAAATTAGTAATTCACCAAGAATTTTTCCATTACTGCAAGATGTTGTAAACGAATCACCAACTAAATTCTCGATATCTGTAAGTCTTCCTTGATAGAAATCACCAAGACATAATTTAAGCCGAGATTCAACCTCCTTCGAAATTGAATCATTGCCCATTTCGATTAAAATTGCTGAACTACAAGTTCCTATCGGTCCAGTTGTTGACTGAATGAAAGCTGAATTACCGGTTTCACCATCGTTTCCGTTTTGTCCGTCACTACCGTTGTACCCCCAGTATCCTCTATTTCCCATGGGGCCCGATTCTCCTTGTTTGCCATGACAAACATTTTTTGCAGAATTAATTTCTTCATAATCGAGTTCCAAATTTGAATTCAAATCATCGCCGAGAAGGATACTAAATCCACCATTTTCACATTGATGTGTACCATATAGTCCGTCAAATTCGATTAGAGGACTATTGTTTAAAGATTGTTTTTCCACTATATTTTCCGGTTGTATGTTGTTTAGATTATATGCGCTAAGACCTATTGAAATGACAACTAATATTATTGTAAAAAAGTTCAATATTTTCTGCTTCTTTCCAATAGGTGTGTTAATTGTTTGCTGTTGCTTTTTATTCCTAACATGATTGTCGTCTGACATGGTTGTCCATGTTCTGTCAACAATAAGAGGATAACTATGCAAAGCGTTCAAGGGCGAGGAGATTTTCCCGTAAACAATGGAGTTGCCAGCGGCCCTATCCTCAATGCTAGCTGGCGACCAAGGTCCAACTAGACAAAAAGCAGCAAGGCTAGTAATCGATTTAGCAAAAACTGCTGGGGCAAGTGAATTTGTTGAAGTTGAAACCAGTCACGTATCGGGAGTTTCAGTAATCACTGGTGGGCATGGCCTCAGAAGATTCCTAACAGATTTGGCAGGAGAAGGCAAAGTAGCAATCCCAACCACCCTAAATTCTGCGGGCTGTGATAAGAATAAGATGGAAGAGATGGACATTGATTATCCAGAATTTCTAGAACAGCAATTTGAAATTATCCAAGCCTACGAAAAACTCGGAATAGATGCTACATTGTCCTGCACACCTTACGACCGAGGAATCGAAACTCAAGAAGGGATTGCATCTTGGGCGGAATCTAATGCAGTAGCGTTTACGAATACTTGGACTGATTTGGTGACCAATAGAGAATCAGGGCTTTCCGCTCTCGCAACCGCTCTAACGGGTTATGCTCCAAAATGGGGGCTTCATTTAGAATCAAATAGAATGCCAAACCTAGTAGTGGATGTTCAGTGTGAATTGATTCACCTTTCAGATTGGTCAATTCTAGGAGATTGGATCGGCAAACAGGTAAGGCCTGATTGGGATTTTCCATTTGGGCCAATTCCCTATCTTCGAGGTTTACCCAGTTACATCAGTTTTGCATCGAAGAAAGCACTTACCGCCGCCGCAGCAAATTATGGGTCCGCTCAATTATATGTCGAAGGCCACACTAAGGATGTAAATCTAACAGGTGATGAATACAATCTAGTGTTTACCGAAACCGAACTAAATTCTCGTTATGAGGAACTTTCTCCAAAAGGTAAGGTAGATTTAGTTGTAATCGGTTGTCCACAAGCAAGTCTGGAAGAAATAAGAATTACAGCATCGGCAGTGCGTTCCCACTGTGAAATGGGCAGATACATCCCCAATAATCGGTTATGGGTTTTCACCTCAAGTCATAATTTTGAACTAGCTGAAGCCGATGGTTCAATCGCTCTTCTTGAAGAAGCGGGCGCAGTAATCTTGCAAGATACATGTCCAGAGGTCACTCCGTATAATCGCAATAAGTACAATCATCTTCTCACAAATTCCTTGAAAGCAGAACATTACTTGACTAGCGGTCTTAACAGAATACCGACCTCTGTGGCTACAATTCAAGATTGCGTCCTCCATGCATTTGAACCGGATTTTGCAGATGGCCCTACTCCTACAATAGAATCGAAATCCCAGCCGCAACACGCTTCAAGTAAAACCCATAAGACCGGAGATTGCGTAATACAAGGTAATGGTCTCGATTCACAAGAAGATTGGATAATAGAGGGAGAGGCGATGGTTACTGATGTTCCAATCACCTATCTGGGATATGTGAATAGAGATACTGGAGTCATTGAAGAAACTGGTCATCCTCTGGATGGTAAAGCGATAGAAGATAAAATTCTGATTTATCCAAAGGGATCTGGTTCTACCGTAGCTCCATATGTTTTGATGGGCTTGATTTACACCGGAAAAGGCCCAAAGGGTATTGTGAATAGAGATGTATGTTCCCTAACTTTACCTGCATGTAGTTTGTTGAATATGCCTTATTCTCATGGTTTCGAAGCAGACCCCTGCTTAGAGGTGAACAACGGTGATATTATCAGGTTGTCAAAAAAAGGTGCTGATGTAAAACTCGAAGTCGTTCAAAGAATAGGTGATTGAATGCGAATTCTTGTCACAGGCGGGGCGGGTTTCATCGGCTCTCATTTAGTTGATTCTTTGGTTGCGAGGGGCGATGATGTCTACGTGATGGACGATTTATCCAGAGGCGAACAAGAACACATTGATGCAAAAGCCCGATTCAAAAATCTTGATGTCCGAAATTTTTCGGATTGGAAGGATATTTGCGAGGATTTTCAACCAGATATAATTCATCATTTAGCAGCGATTAACGGAACAAAGAGATTTCACAAAGAAGCGGACTTAGTCGTCGATGTAAACGTAAATGGTACAATAAATGCGATTTCAGCGGCCAAAGAATATAATGCAAAATTAGTATTTTACTCATCCCCTGAAGCCTTTGGAGAAGCGAATGTAATGCCACTCTCAAATCAATCAGACAGTGTCTTCACTCCTGCGGACCTGCACCAAAGGCATTCTTATGGTTCATCGAAATACATTGGCGAATTGCTATGTCAATTTGCAATAAGAAACGGCCAAGATATCAGAATTATCAGGCCTTTCAATGTATACGGGCCAAGGCTTCGTGGAGACGATAACGGGCAAGTGGTCTCAATGATGTTAAACTCAAATCCCATCATTGTTCACGGAGATGGTTCACAAACTCGCTCTTTTACCTGGATTGGAGATGTTGTGGAAGGCATACTGAAAATAAACGATGGAATTGAACTCGCAGGCAAATCTTTCAACCTTGGTAGAATTGAAGAAACCACAATTTTAGAATTGGCTGAAATGATTTCCAATGCTACAAACGCAAGTATCGAATTTGGTAAGAAGAATCATGGGGACAGTGTGAGAAGAGTTCCTGATGTTTCAGAGAATCAACTAATTTCTTGGACTGCTAAAACCTCGCTAAAAGAAGGATTGAATCAACTTCTGTGATGAGTTGCTAAGTGTCCCCAATCGATTGGACTTGGTGTCAACCTATCCATTCCATGTTGGCATAAAATCGAGAAACCTTCCTCTGGCGGTAGATATTCTGGTGCGATTATAGATTCTACTCGTAAGGTCACTAATCTAGCAACAGCCCCTTCAGGAAGTTCTCTATCCTCAACTAATCTACACTTCAATACAATAACCGCGAGATCATGTATTGGTCCATCGCTCTCAATTAGATTCCATTCGCTATCATCTGTAGGAGATGATACCAAATCCACGTCTTTGGCAGCTTGCTGTGTAGGCGCTAGTAGTTGAATTTCACAAATTCCATTTTCAACGAGGTTTAGGTAAGTGTCCCTCTGTTTACCATTCCTGTCTTGGGAGAGGGACATTACAATGAGTGGAGGTGTGTTGGAAACAACGGACAAACTAGTCATCGGGGCAACATTTTCCTTTGAATTACTTCGAGTTGATACAAGGGCTAATGGCCTTGGTGAAACCGATGATGATAGCCATTTTGCTCTCATAGCGTGGTCTAATTCATCAATGTTAATTTCGTTAATCGCATTGGAGAAATCTCGAACTAACCAGTGGTCTAAATCACCTTTTTCCAATTCTTCCAAAGCATATTGTGTATAATTTCGATATGCATGCCATTCATCAATTATTTTGGAATCGTCGCCTCTTTCCTCTTTTCTCTTAATCGAAGAATCGGCATAGTCGATGCATTTCCGTAAAAAATCAGCAATCGCTATCTTATTCATGTGACTCCCTCCTATACTCATATACGTCTCGTGACATCATGAATGTTGCCGGATTTCCGGCCCATACCTCATTAGAAGGTATGTTTTTTGTGACAACTGAACCTGCGCCTATTACGCATCCTTGTGATAGAATTACTCCAGCGATAATAGTGCAATTGCCTCCAATTATCACGTCATTTTCGACATTTACTGGTGACCAGTCTCCTCCTGATGGGGGATATTTGTCATTTGTAATTACGGAACCAGGTCCTATGAACACGTTATTTCCAATAATGGTTTTATCTGATATGTAGACCGAACCTTGAATTTTGCAATCATTGCCAATGATTACATTTCTTCCGATATGGCATAGCGCACCAATGTTTGTCCCATCTCCAATGTTATTGCTACCGACATAACATGGCGACCATGCTGTAGCGCCGGATTCTAATACGATTTTTTTTGAATCCAAATCACTCATCTAGGCCCAACTCTCTGGTAAGCATTGAGACGTGGCCCTTTGCTTTGACATTGTACCTTGCGAAGATGAGTTTGCCATCATCACCAATTACGAATGTTGATCGAGAACAACCCATGTATTCCTTTCCATAATTCATTTTCATTCTCCATGTTCCGAAAGCTTCGTGCAATGAACCATCCTCATCCATTAAAAGAGGGAAATTAAGTTCCTGCTTTGTGATGAAGTTCTCATGACTCTTTGCTGAATCCTTGGATACGCCAAATACCTTGAAACCATGAGATGTTAATCTTGCCATATCATCCCTAAAGTCACATGCTTGTACGGTGCAACCTGGTGTTGAATCTCTAGGATAAAAATACAAGATTACCTTATTTCCGGAATCTAAAATTTCTTTCAAATTATGTGTATTCCCTTGGGAATCTTGTGCCTCAAACATCGGCGAATCATCGCCATTTTCCAAATTAACTGGGTCTGCCATGGATATTCCAAATATTACTAGCAAATCAACCCTTGTATTGTTATTTTTCATCGATAATATATCTTCTATGATGCTTTTATTCACATTGCATCATTTGTCATACATAACGCATCAAAACAATGGATGCAGGCGATTGTCTTATAATCCCCCAGTTTCAACAATTAATCATGGCAGAGGCACGTATGTCTAGAAGATGCCGCAAGTACATGCGGCAAATTCACAAGGCAGCGTCAAAATATGCCCTCCAAGAA
>Ga0181568_10000882_pt1 | contig 27422 bp, 11 predicted proteins | sample 101ome_20_FD_133758 | JGI IMG/M metagenome (GOLD analysis project Ga0181568, IMG submission 133758) | Coastal salt marsh microbial communities from the Groves Creek Marsh, Skidaway Island, Georgia - 101404AT metaG (megahit assembly) | ecosystem: Environmental > Aquatic > Marine > Intertidal...
AAATAAACCAATGCAATATGCTGATGGAAGAGTAACAGATAATCGTAAAGATTTAGCTAAGACTGTAGAGCAATTAATGAGTGTAACATCTAGAGACCCATTTAAACTAGCTAGTGGAGAAAGTTTTGAAGAAGCTGTTGCTAGTATGAGTTTATCTCAATTACAAGAAATAGCTGTTAATGCAGGAGTATTTCCTTCTGGAACAAAAGCTACACTTAAAAACAAACTACTCAAAGAGTATGAAAATCGTACTCATGGTAGATATGGTGCTAGCACAAACAGCAAGCCTATTGTTGACCCAAACTCGCAAAAGGCTAAGGATATACTACGAATCATCAACGAATAATGAATCAACTTGGCGAGCTAGCATTCCATATTTGGGATATTGAATTTGGGGATCATTCTACGGCTCTCGAAAGAGAGCGGAATGCTCTTCTAATATCTGGATACCTTGAGGCTAATTTGGGTCAACTTAATACATTAATTCATACTGATTTTTATGTAGATAAAGATAAAGATGAAGTTATACCAAGCTTGCAATACGAAGAAAAGGCTATTTTTACCCAGCTATATTTAAAAGACTACATGAATAAGCAGGCTAGAAATATATTGAGAAATGCAGCTGCAAATTCAAGTGATAATTCAAGCTCTTCAACCACTACTGTATTGGGAGTTACTGATTGGACTGAATTAAGGGAAGGTGACACCAGTATAAAAAGATCAGTTGCCACCTCTACCACTAAAAACACATCTGCACAAATATTTCAAAAATCAGCAAAAGAGGCTAATGAGCTTTTAAAAGACTTAGTTTACTCCTATAATTTATATGGGGCTAAGCCAATGCAAGTAGCCGGAAAAGACGCGTTTATAACTCAAGATGTACCCCCTAGTGGTGTAGCTTAATATCTGAAGTAAAATTTTGACTTTGCGCTGGCATTAATACATGATGAAATAAACCATTGGGGTCATTTTTATTAATGCTTTTAATAATAAAATGATCTACTGGCAGATTCATATCATTATGTTTATATTCATTTATTAAAACCTTTGCTCCAGAAGGGGTTAAGATATATGCAATTGATGTCATGTGCCAAAAATAATCATTTTTATGGAAGAAGTTATTCTTCTTAACATTAAAAAAATATTTGTTATACTTTTTTAAAACCTTGCGGTACAGAGGTAAATTTCTTTCAAGACAACCACCAAGATAAATGATATTATAATCTGAAGGTAAGTAATTAGAGTATTCACAATTCCATTTGTCTTCGAAACCTAAATCAAACACAACATCATCTTCAAGAATTAAAATAGTTTTATTTTCCTGGTATGCAATTAACCAAAGGTTATAGTGACTAAGAAAACAAGCCTTCTCTTCTTTAGAGAGAGGTTTTTTATCATTTAAAAATTTTGAATCTATAGCATTAAATCTATTAATTCTAAAATTAATATTTTTCTGAATATTGTATAATCTATCTTTTCTTCTGCTAAGATTAATAAAATATGATTCATCAACACCGTTTAAACATTGATTTGTATTCATCGATAACTTTTGGATTAGTTGGATTAAATTGATATATTAAGTCTTCAGAGACCCTGCGAATAGCAGAATTTAAATTTTTGTTTTTGTGTTGATGTAAAGCTAGCTTAAGTTGATAAGCTCCTGTATGAGTATCATAATCAGGATAATAAAAACCCGCTTTTTTTAGCATATCAGAATTATGTACTAGCGGTATATTTAAATATAAAGATTCTAAATATGTATAATTTAAAGCGTTCATTAATTGGTGAGACAAAAATATACCAGGGCCATTATTAAGTATATCTGCAATAGGCATGCGATCATGTAGTATAACTTTATCGTTTTTAAAAACATTTAAACCTTTGAGCCAAGAAATAAAAAATCTTGAACGTTTTAATTTTGAAGAACAATATACATTGACTGTATTGAATGCATTAGGATCTTGATTATAAAGCTCTTCTGCAATTAAAATGGGGGGCATACAGTGTTTGGTGACATTAATATTAGGTTCTAATATAGAAACATTATTAGACGGCTTGACTTCAACATCAAAAATAAAATCAGGTTTCCATATATAGGGAATAGTAAATACATTTTTATTATTGTATAATGTAGACAAGTAATTTTTATACAGCGAATAATGAGGAGAAACCCAGATTTCATCTACAAGCTTTGTATTTGAGGCTATATTGTTAGAAGTTGAGTTATTAATATCCCCTATAACTTTATTTCCGTAATAAATATGAACATAGCGAACTTTAGGGTTTATCTTTTTATATTGTTGAATTTCAGATTGATGCAAAAAAGATTCAACACCCAAAATATAATCAAAAAAAATACCTTTATGTTCTTGCAAGTTTCCGCAAGTTACATTAAGGCCAATATCTTCTAAAAGTTCTGTAAGGAAAAATGTGTTTTGAGACAAGCCGTTATAGCTTTTTTTTTATGATTGTTTGTTAATATAAGAATGTTCACATTAAAAGTTTTTTATGTCGTTGGACTCTTGATATTTTTCGTATTTCATTTTTACTTCTTGATATTTTCTTTGAAACTCTTGGATATGAGAGGCATCTATCCCTGCTGGCAAACTCATATCGTCACCCATTGAAAACAAGGCAGACTCAAAACGACTTACGAAATCTAAATCTATATTATACATTCTCTCGATAGCATCTATAGATGCGGGCAAATTCGCCAAATCCATCGGAATCCCTTCGATTTTTTTTGATTGATCAGTTTGCCTATTATTATATTCTTTTATAAAATTATTATAAGTTTCTTCTTGAAACTTTTTATTTTCACCTTGTACATTTGATAACGCGGCAGTTAGGTCTTGAAGAAAGGCTTTATGTTGAGACTTGTCCATAAATTATTATAAATTTATTTAAGTATTATTCTAAATTTTACTAAGGCACTATAAATTGACCAGTGAATGGATCGCTTAAATAATAAGAAAATTGCCCAACTTTTTCTCCTTGTATTTTGTTACATTCTATTGGATAAAATAAAGCTTGCTGGTCATAAAAAACACTTTGATCATTGATAATGATATTCCCAGGATGCAATATATTGGTTAAGAAAATACTATTGCCGGATATAATTTCTATACCACTATAAAAAGAGCTAAAGGTTTTACGAATTAAATCTCCGCCAGCAACAGAATCAACGTAAGATTTATTTACTATATGAGAGTCATCAGTGGGCTCTACTCCGCTCAAAGTAATATTTTTTAAAAAAGTATTACTACCTTCTATAATTTGATCTTTTTTTATGTCTACTTTATTAATATCTAAATTAACTACATTTGATTCAGTTTGAATTTGTTTGTCTACATTAATTTGAGATAACAAATTTGGAGTAAACTCTAAAACACTTTGGTCTGAAATACCATCACCAAAACCATTTACTGGAACCATTTTGTAAAGATAATAAGTACCACTAGCATAAGAGCCTGTAAATCCATCTCCTTCAATTTGGTAAATTTCCTTCCTACCTATATCAGCCGGCATGTCATCAGGGTAATGGCCCAAAGCGGTAGATTCGTAGAAATAATTTTTGTAATCATTAAATTCTAAAATTTCATTTAGTTTTGGCCCCACATCTCCATCAATTATTTCAAATGCCGGCTTCCTATAAACATCTACCCTACTGATATTTTGAGGGGAATTAATCGCATTAATAACAACATCAACCGTAGTATCCATACTAACGAAGTTAGTGGGAGATAAAGAAACACCAACATTTTGAGCTTGGGAAGATATAGTATAATTTGCCAAAGACTGTTGGTTAAAGCTTTTTTTAACAGAAAAGTAATATGAAGGATTCAATCCAGTTCCGACTAACTCTTGACCAGTATAATAAATTAAAGTTGGATCATAATTTGTGTAATAGTTAAAATCCACTCCATCAAACTTAGGGCTAGGCTCAAATGTTAAGTTTAGCTCGTGAGTGCCATCTACATAATTAAACAAAAAATTACGACTCGTAATTTTGGGTAAAGGTATTTCAACTATCCTAGTTTCTTGACCCTCTAATTGATTTGTTCCACTTCTGAGCAGTCTAGCAGAACAATATAAATTTTCATGAGCTCCTGTTCTACTATAAAAATAATCAAAACTGTAGAATTCTTCAACGCTATCAAAAGCTCCTGTGAAATATGATCCCGAAGTAAATGAAGTTTCTGGGGCTGCATCTACAGATAGTAAAACATAAGAACCAATTGTATTGTAATTTGTTCTATTAATTTCTATATCAATATATTGAGAGTCTCTTCTCGTTGCCCCAAAAAATGTTAAGTTATTTCCTGAAATATTTGGGATTTTAGGAAAGTATGTATGATTAATAGTATCAGGTTTAATATATTCTTCACCAGGGCCCAACCAATTGTGTGGCAGAATTTTTAACTGATAAGATGAATTTACAGGTAAACTTAAATTAAATGAATCCAAATTATAAGATATACCAGTCGCTATTTCAGTTTCAAAATTAACTCCAGAACTCACGATAAATGTTGAGTAATCAATGTTTTCAAGGTTATATGTAGGAACGACTTCAAAACTACTGCCGCTCGCTTCAATAAGAATATCAGTAAGTAAAGTTTTTTCAACCTTAGCTTTTTCAGGAACTAAATCTACTATCAATTTAGAAGATTCGCCATATACATCATTTATGATAAATTCAGCAGTAATATTTTCTTCTTTAAATGTATTTGTAAATGAAACATCAAAACTATCAACGGTGCCAGAACTCAAAATACTGTTTCCAGCTTTGAAAGAATATGAAATACTTTCCAAGAAAGGCTCGTCCTGAAAGGTTGAAATTATATTATTATTTCTTGGGCTGATGATTTTAAAACTAAAAAACAAACTAGGGGTTTTGTGATTGTATGTAATTAATTGGTTTTGCAGACTACTATCCAAACTTAAAAAATTATTACTTTCGTAAAAACTCGCAAAAGATAAAAACTTCCCTTCATCTTTAAAATTATAAACAGGAACACTTTGCTCTTCGGTAATATGAAATGCGGTAGTTGCACTGATACCGTTTTGATGAGCAAAAACATCTAAATATACAGTATCACCTTCGTATAAACCTTCAACTACATAACTATTACTTGATACAATTATATTTTTACGTATATAATCATTGACATAAATATAAATTTTATACTGCAAGACTCCGTCTTTTTCTGGCCATGTAAAAGATAAGGATTTATTTGGTAGCAAATTCATAATCAAAGTACATCCGTAAAGGTATCAGTTGGCACAACCTGATGTTCATTATATTCAGCATCATCTAATTCTACAGTAGCTCCACCATCAATAATTTCATACTTAATTTTAGAATGCTCAAGTGCCATAATTTCATATTCACTACCAGACTTAACTTCCTTGATACTTTTAACTTTAAACTGCTTGCCGCCAATATTACTATCTTGATCGTCTTTACCTTGTTTCACTAACCAGACAAAACCACCACGAACATTACTAGATACAGCTTTATCTAAAGTTAATACAAAACCCTCTCTTTCTAAAACTTGGAAGGAGCTATATTGCTTTGTGTGTTCTGGTTCTTCGTCGCTATCTGTGTCTGGAGTAAAAGAGTCTCTAATGTCTTGTATGTAAAATGTATTAATTTCTGGAGGAAGAGCTTTTACTGGGATATCTATGTATATTTTTTTTCTATTATTTTCATCCACCTTCATAATTCTACCACCACATTGGTGGGACATTTTATTATTATCAGCAACTTCAATAATATCACCTATTCTTAAATATGACCCTTGCAGGCTAGTCGAAAAGTTAATTACCTCTTTTTCCAGTTGTCGAGAATGAACCTTTGACATAGCCAACCTATTAGCTTCACCTTTTCTCGTGATAGCTATTCCTGCGATTTTAATAGCGGAATACCCGTGTTCTTTTATACCTTCTATATCTTCATAATATTCACTTTTCATTATGTAGCCATCTCTTTCGTCAAGGTAATCTACGGTACATGCTGTAATTCTAGAAGTTTGGGGTGTAGTTGCATAGGAAAAGCCAGCCTCAGTTACATTTGAATTATTAAAAAGCATAATGCTTCCACCTGCATCATTATCATCTCCTGGAGAGTCATAACTAATATAAACTTTTCCCCCACTGAAGTTTACGGTAGCTCCATATAAATTCAATAACTCTTTAATTAGATCATATGCAGGTTTCTGAGAGTTAATGTAAACATTGCACATGTACCTACGTTCTTTAGTAGTAATCCCCTCTAAGGCTACAGTTACGGGTTCGTCACAACGTTTAGAGAATTTCCAAAAAGACCACTTATCTATATCATCTTCTGTTAGCCCATATTTACCCATACCATAAACAGGGTTCCATAACAGATCATATATAATCCATGCAGGATTACTTGTCCATTGTAAGTTTTCTTCGAAAAGGCCATCCCAAGTAGAATCATAAGCCCCAAGTTGAGGTTTATAGCCTGTCGGTATTTTGACCAATTTACCTTTAATTAAATATTCTCTTCGAGGTATATCAGGCATATCTTTAGAGTTTACTCTAATTCCTATCATGGCTGAATTTGGATAAGAAAAGTAACCCGCAACATATTCATTAACAGAGAATAACTCAGCATCCATTTTATATCTAGCTTCTATAATACCACCAGTTAGTGGATCCATTTCTCTAGTTAATCTATATACTTTAATTAACCTATTTCTGTAGTTATTCCCAGACTTAGGGTCAAGTGAAGCAAATTCAGGTATAAAAATATCTTTAACAAAAGGACTTGTTGCACAACCCTGTATTGTAAAATCTTTAGACTTGAAGGGTTCTCCCTCAATGCCGTACTCAAGTCTAAACATTAATTTTGCTGGCCAAATCTCACCGCTATTTTTTATTATTTCGCCCATTTTTATGCAAAGAAATTTCATCAATCCCGAATTACAAGGAAACTTTCTTGCTGCTGCAAACGTAGCTAAGGCAGCCATTAAACTTGCTGCATTAACAATGAAACTTTTTACTATCTCTGTTGCAGCTATTTCTGCGGTACCAGATAGTACTGGGGGATTAAGGCCTACACCACTACCAACCGAAGAAACTGGGCCACCACAAGGAAAAGAAGCACCCATAGAATTATTAATATCAACCTGAGGATCCGGTATCGCAATGTTAACAATTTGATCTAGAATTTTTTGAGCAATAATATATGCAATAATAGCATAAACTGTAGGTTTTAAATTTAAATAAGAAACAGATTCGTCACCTTCGTATACATAATGCAATTCATTTACCTTAATCGATAAAGATACCATTGAAATTTCTGGATTTTCTACTGTATGCAAATAATAAAAATCTTTACTGTTTTGATCTCTTGGACCATACAAAGGATGATTAACTATGTGGGTGTGAGCTGGTAGTCTGAATTCTTGAGCTAACAAAGGAGATCTATATGATGAATGAATATCTCGAGTGGCAAAATAAGAAGAATTGGGATTACCATTTTTGTAATATCCACCCTTAATATCAAAATGAAATTTAGAGAAATTAAACAATCCATCCTTATCCCTCATTGGTGTTCCATTTAAATAGATAGACCTAGCCCAACCATATTGATCTGTCACTGGATCATTGACAGGTATGTCGACAGAAGAAGAAGCGGGAGGTGAAAGGCTTATAGTAATAGGATTATCAGCCTCAGAGTATGAACCAACTGGGCCACTTGTATCAATGGTTAAAGATGTTACCGACCCTTTAGAGTCTGTTGATATTTTGAATCTAGGATTAGAACTACCCGAAGAGTTATTGGCGGCTTCAAGAAAATCGTCTTGAACAAAGTTTGTATTAAAACCAAAACCATACTGAATTAAATCAATATACTGAATTGAACCATCTTGACTTATCGCGTTTCCGGGTATTCTTAATTTTAGGTCTTGCTTAAATAAATGTTCATCTGGATCTATATAATGAGTGTTACCAGCTATGGCATAATCTCTAGTGGAATATGTGTATCTACTAAAAAAAGAATTATGTTTTTTAATTTTGTTAAAACTTTTTTGATTTAAGGGTAAATAAATTTTATTAAATGTTTTTTTGTTGGTGTAGCCAGGATCAAGAACAAGAGCTTGAGCAATTTCTCCATATTCATTGGTCGTGCATTGTATAACCAAAGATAAATCTCTAGCTGGATCTGCAGATAAGCCAGCCAAGCCCCCTAAAGAACCCACAACAGTGAAAGATCTTTCTAGGGCATCTTGTTCTTCAAAACTTGGCCTGTATCCTTTATTTGCTCCATTTACAGAATTAAGCATAACCTGTAACCCAGTACACATGTATCTATTGAATAAAAATATAGAACTATTTAAACTCGCACTGGCACCATCAGTAGTCCTATAATTGCTACCAGTATTTTTTAAAAACAAGGAGGTCACTCTGCCTGTAAAAAACTTACTTCTCGCCCCAAAGACTTGCCTTTCAATCCTTGCCTGCCGGACAAAAGGCACAATCGACAGATTCTTGTGTACAGAGGTAGTCCACGCGTAATGTTTAGTAAGAATAACGCGCCCAGTTTCTGCATTGTAACTAGAAACAGTAGTAAACTCCCCGATCCCGGGTTGACCCATAAAAAATATTTTGTCTCCAGGCCTAACAAATGTTCTGTTTCTTAAATAAACATAATTCGCAGTATAAGTGCGTCCAGGTACGCACCCTTGAGCTGGATCGTCATAGTATTCGTCATAAATGGGTGTAGATCCAAGTGAACTCACTCTATCATAATCATTACTAGACAAGTCTACAACCTCACATTTCATACCTATTACAGCTTTTACTGAGGGAGGTTTTTCGGCAGATATAGTAGCTCCACCTTGTGAGGCGTTTAAAGTAAAATCTATGTGTTCCAATTCAAATGAAGCTGCAGCATCATTACTAGAATCGTTCACATTCATATTGTCTGGAAGGATTCCATTACCTAAACTACCAGGCCTTACACTGAAGCTGGAAGATATATTTAGGTGCTGTTCTTCTACATATTTTTTATAATTTGAATTAGTTAAACCTGTGCCATATAGTTTGTTTTCTACTAGCTTTCCCCCACTCATAGTAATGGTAGTCTGTAGACCATTATTACTTGCATCAATTTTGAAAACAATGCCAATATCTTGATAGTATCTCTCGAAAGCTCCGGTTTGTGCAGTGGCGGTAGTAAAAGGTAGCGCGGTATCAGTATGTGTTGGCAATATTGGAGTAAAACCCCCAATCATTGAATCATAAACTGGCAAATCTGGCGTTTTTGCTACTGTAATCATTGCAACTTTTCCAGAAGAATTTATACTAGCAAATGCTTCTATAGTAGTGGGAGCCATCATGAATTGAGAAATAGAACCATTGCTTTTATGTTTTCGAAGAACCAAAACTTCAACTCGATATACTATATCTGGCACATAATAACCTTTATTCAGGTTAGATTCCTGAGCCCCAAATGAAGTGCTTCCGCCAGCAAAAAATATAGAACTTCGATCAACCTTAGCGATATTTTCACATGGGTTAGTTGCATCGTACATATATCTACAAGAAGGTTCGCTGGGGTTCTGAAGGAAATTAACAATGTTTGAATCTTTTGCAGAGCCGCTACCAGGTACATATTTAAGGAAAATTGGATTATGATTTGAGGATCCACCACTAAAAATACTCGTACTAGTAGGTAAAGCTGTTGATGGAATAGTATGACCTGTATGGTTTTTAAAGGCGTCATAAACTCTTTTTGAAAAAGTTTCATTTCTAAGCAGATGAGCAAGTTTTGCGGATCCTGAGTCTACTGCACTTCTAAAGTAATCGACATATTTATTTGAATTAGTTTTATAAGAAAAACTGTACATTAAAGGATTACTATTTGCTGTAGGTTGTGGTAATGTAGCTCCAGAAGCATCACCACCTTGCACACCCGCGTTTCCAGCTACTTCACCACTTCTTTTTACGGAAACCGTACTCAGGGAAGCATATTGGCTAAAAGTAATATCAACATAGTAATACCTGAAAAAAGTTTGAGTAAATGAATAAGTGCATGGACATTTTCTAGTAGCACCATGCCATGAACAATTGCTAGAAGGCAAACGAGCCCAACTTCCATTAACGCCATTACAGGCAGTTTTTGATAACAGTTCAGTTTTTTGAATAGTAGCAGTTCTGTACCCGAAAGTTCCTAAATAAAACCTTAATGATTTATTGTATTGTGTATCATTTAATGGATTTTTGGTGTCAGCATATATTCTAATTAAATTTTTAAAAAACTTGCCTTTTAAATATGGTATTTCACCCGCTTTGGCTTCTGGGTCCGTGGTATCTAGTCCAGCTATAATATCATCATCAGAAATTAAAGCTGGAGAAAAACCAATCTGTGAAGCTGCTGGAATAACTGAAAAATAATCAAATGCTCTAGCCTGAGTAAACCTAGATTGATTTGTGCTACTGGTTGGATTAATGTCTATTCTAGCCGCTTCACTTTGAGGTTTAATGGTAATGTTCGTAGTTGTTGACTTGAGATCCTGAAAACCTAAACCTGCATTGGTTCTATATTCTTCATTTGTGCTGAGATCCGAAAACATCAATCTTTCAAAAACATCATTGGGTAAATCGTGAGTTTCTTGAGTTTGAAAATAATCCCTGGTGCTCAAAGAATCACTCAAATCTGTAGTCTCAGAATCTCCTTGTATGGTATTGCCATCATTAGACGCTAACCAAAAACAATTAAATCCAAGCCTATTATTTACCAAAACATTAGAATATGTTGGCCTTGAATACGTTTTTGCTTGATTATTCCCCCAGATGTATCTGTGGTTCGGCATATCACCGCCATCTAATGCAGGGGAAATATCCGAAGCGCCGAGTCTCTCATCTTTATCTTTTAAAAAGGTTGGTTTCCAATCATGAATATTTAAAGAAAATAAAGAATTAGTGCTAATAAAAGCGAGACTGCCTCTGTAGGGATTTATATGTTCCCAAAAATTTGCAAGCTGCACATCAAAGAAAGTTGAACCTTGACAATATATTGAAAACCAAAAAGAATCAGTAAGATCTACTTGCTGGTTGTAATCCCAGATATGATTGTATCGATAAGGAGCCAATGTTCCAAAGCTGGTACTACCTCCTTGAGCGCTTTCAGACAAAACTGCCGGCGGCAAACTTATCCTAAATCCTCGTGAGTCGGTGGGTTGATTTGCTGTTATAGTATAATTTCTAAGATTTGCAGGGTAGTTTTTACCTCTCACAAGAAGCTCTTTTTCAAATCCATCTTCATCTATAACAGATTCAGTTTCAAAAGAAACTTGAGTTCCACCTGTATTTACATCACGAAGGTGATTTGATGTTAGATCATACTTAATATCAGAGAATATAGCTGTATCAGAAGTTGTAATTGTGTTGTCGTAATTAGCAATAAGTGGTAGTGTAACCTTACCGTGGTCATCACTAAAAAAACCAATACCTTCGGTAATACTGTATTTACTGGGTTCCGAAATCGGCAGAGCAAAACCAGCTATTGGGCCTTCACATATTAAATCCAAGGACCTATATATTGCTATAGATTCTAATTTTAGATATTTACCTCTCGTACCAACTTGAGCACCAATAGATTTTCCGTCATATATAAAAGAGCTATCAGTATAATTCAGGGGCCTGAAGTTTGCATCTTTATTACCCCTTGGTGGAAATACTGCCGGTTTTAAGCCTGGGTTTTGTGCAAAACTTGAATCGTTTCGTCTAGGAGTAAGTGTTTGGCCAGGACCAAATGTTTGCTGAAAACCACCATGAGCAGATTGGCCCTTCTCATAACTAGAATTGTATGCATCATTGCCTTGGTCTGCAGTAAAGTTTTTGGCTGCTGTAGCGTTACTTGGAATAGAAACAGAATATTTACTACTATCATCTGTGCTTGGTTGATCTGCTATTGGTTCTATAGTTTGTTTATCTGAATGTCTATAATTATATTTTTTATTAAAATCAAAACCTTCTCTTAAAAAATTAAAACTTTCAACATTTGGCAAATCAAGTACATCGTCTAATCTGCGAATTTTTGCAGTTTTATAATCAAAGTCGTAGTTTGAAATATTTGAGTTAACCACCAAGCTACCAACCCTCAGTTGACCATAAACAACAGGTATTGGAGTTCCTTGTTCTGCCTTGTTTTCATTTTTACTGTATAAATGGGAATTGGTTTCTATTATTTCAAATTCTTCTACACCACCCGTTTCCTCTTTTGGGGTCAGTTTATCGGTAAGTTTTTGCATAGCCCATCCCATTGCAGCATTTCCGGCAAATGCTCCAAGCATGCCCATGCCAGGAATACCTGCGGCAGCTTGAAATTGTGGTACTACCGTGTATTTATCCTTAGGTAAAACCACATCCATACAAAAAGATTCAAACTTTACACCCGCTTCGTCAATTAAAAAATATTCAGTGCCCAGCAAACACTTGTCAATAAAATATTTTTCAAACCTAGGATTAAGAGCAAACAAAGCATTCCAAAACTCTCTCATACTGGATATTTCTAGATTTATTGATTCACCTAGTTGTTCCGATAGTTCGCCTGCAAATATAAAAGTTTTCATGAGTCCTTATACCTATATATATTATACACTTTATTTAATAACCCATCAACAATTACTTCTTTCTTGGGAAAACTATAAATAGGATGATGAAACATCATTTTATTAAAGTAAACACCTAAATGCATAAACCGAGATATAGTCGGCTCAAAAACAATCAAATCACCATCCTTCATTTCTTTTTTGTCAACAATAAAAAAATAATCTTGAATGTGACTAAGCATATCTTCATTGTTGTTATCTTTTCTTCTAGACCAGTTGATATTAGTGTTGTGTAAATTTATATTTAAATTCAATAAATAAAAATCTTTAACATAACTTAAACAATCTTGAAAATAAGGAATAAAAATTCTTTGTGACAAGCTTCTAGGTTTATAATTTTTAGGATAATGCAGGTATGTATTTTTCGAAGCAGTTGATAATATAAAAGAAGGAAGAGCGAAAGACTCAGCCATAGAAATATCACAGGGACCAGGTCTAGGATCTTCTGAAAGGTGAGTATGAAAAAGAGATATAATATTATTTTTTAAATATTGATTGTAAAAAAAATCGTTTTTACTATTAAATAAATCAGGAAAGAAAGAACCTTCATTCTTAAGGGGGTAAAAGCAGAAATTATTGTTTTGATCGTTTAAATAAAAAAACCCGCCAGTTTCATTATTTAAATCACTTAGTCCATGCTTAAAGGAAGACAATAAAACCTTAGCCGTATGATCCTGGGAATCCTCCAAAAGGTAGTCCATTTTGTTTTTCTTTGTTAGAGCCATTAACTATGCCAAATCTTGCACGACAACCTGATATGCTTTTGGGGCACATATCTTGAACCCAATTTTTTTTATCTTTTAAAGGGTTGGACTGTATACCGTTATTTTGACAAACGTATAAGTGATATACAGTTTCATCAGATTCTTCTATATATACAGAGACGGTATCATTTTTATTATAAGTAGTGTCCTTATTCCATTTGATTTGTTTGGCTTTTGAGGAATTTAAAGTAAAGCTGGCAGACAAGTTGTGAGTTAAATTATTACCGCCTTTGTCAGTGACTGGGGGACCTTTATATCCACAACCATAAGAATGGCGATATTTCCATCCACAAACATTATGAACTAATTTTCTTCCTGGAATTAAGCCCCCGTCTTTTTCAAATCTAGAAACTAATTCAAATTGAATAAAGTCTGCATTTTCTATTGATTTTTTGTTTATTGTATATTTTTCTACAGGAAAAGAAACTTCAGTTGGTGAACCAAAGGGATTAACATTATTTGGAAAATTTTTACCATGCAAAAACTTAACAAAAGTTTTGGTTCTTCTTACATTAAAACCAACAAAATCTTTAAAGTAACGAGTTTTTAAACTGAAAAATCCATCTGTATTGTCAAATTTCAAAGTCGGCCTAGGAAGAGTTTCATCTTCGTAATCAAATCCGTGCGCTTGACACGGTATATAAAAATACTCATTAGAACCTTTTCCGTCTCCACTAAAATATATAGGGTTACCATATCCATTCTCCCCAGCATGAAACTTATATGTGGCAGGGATGTCCTCCTCAGTTTCGGGGTCTTTTAAAATTATTTCATATAAAGTAATTAATGTGGAGGGCTCAAGCTCCATAATTTCATTAAAAATTTTATTATTCATGATTTATATATAATAAATTATTATTAAACACATTCAATAAATGTTGCCGATATATTATGGTTATCTTTATATATGTATGTATGCCTCCATTCTGGGCAATAAAAAGTTGAAATGGTTTTTTGATTAGGGCTCGAGCCTTGTGCGGAGTTCGGGTTCCCTCTATATTGTTTTTGTAAATGGAACCCAAATTTTTTGTAACCCAAATGACTCTCTAAAAACAACAATATCTTCTTTGCTTCTAAATCAGATCGACCATTAAAATTAAGAGATAAATTAGATAAATTATGATTATATCCATATTTATTGAATTTTTTGTAAAAATCATTTACTGAAGAGGTTTTATATTTAGGGGAATGGGCAATTTGAATTGACTCGGTTGGCCTAAAATCAAACATTTTAAAACCTAAATCACCATCTTGACTTTTTGGCTTATATGGATAGAAGGAGCATTCATTAGGGTTATCAATGAAAATTGAATGCCTTAACGGGTTATGAGAAGACAAGCAATTATCGCTAGCATTAAGTTGGTAATAAGGAAACTCAAGAAATAACTCAGTAAAAGGGTTTCCACTATTGAAAGAAACAGAACCAGGGCTTTGATTACTTGACATTTTATAATTCTTGTAACCACCATTTAAATAAACATACTGGCCCTGCCTGAATTCTAAAGCTGGCCCCTGTGTAACTTGAGCAAAATCTTTTCTAGAGGTAAAGGCAACATTAAATTTTGTTGAAATTGTATCAGATCCGCCAGCAGGAGGTTCAACACTTGACAAAATAGATGGATAAGCGCAAGTAAAAGATGCTGTCACGTTATTAACATTTTGAGTTTCAACTTGATGGGAATAAGAAAGACAATAAAATTTATTTGCCTTATAAGGATAAAAAGGAGTATAATCAAAAGGCTCTATTCTTTTATTTGTAAACAAGCCATATATGTGGTATTCTTGAGGGTCATAATAAAAATTCTTCTGAAAAAACGATATCATTTGACTTGATTCTAAATCAGTTAACTGATTAAAACTTAAATCTAATGACATATTTAACGAATTAATACCTTTCAAAGATCTCTGTGCATAACTATCGTTTAATTGAACAGAATCAGCGAGAGAACTAAAAGATGCAGTCGATCCAAATGAAGCTGCTACATTAATTTTATCGTTATTATTTGGTGCAGAAATATCCATTATTTTATTGTTTGAGTGACTTCTATAGCTCCGACCAAATTACCTTGAGAGCTAACCGAAAGAGCTTGAGTATTTATTACTCCATCACAAGAAAATTCAGCCATAAATCCCCTATGATTTTCTTGAGACATAACATCATCTGAGCCAAAATCGTCATAAGATAAATCATGTAATCGAACTTTTAAATTTGCTTCCCTACCATTAAATCCATCCTTCAACATGTCTGGGTCTAAACTTTCACCCTGTAGAGACATATTAATTACAGTAGATTTTTTTGTTACTCTCGTAGGTACTAAACCTAGGTCTGTATTTTCGAGGGTGTCACTAGTTGGAGCTTCAAATCTTGAGTCCCTATTAACATTGATTGAGTAGTCAAAGGAAATCGTATGCTCAAAACCTAATGGGGTTGTGCCAACTATTTGACTATGATCTCCATGAGGGATAGACTGTTGTTTATACAAATCGCTACTAAAATAATCCTCCATTATAGTCTCATCTTTTGTCAAAGAACCATAAATACTAAAATTAGCATTAGCTTGGATAATTGAGTTTGGAGATATTGAAAAATTAAAACTGTTGAGATAAGCGTCTGAGAACCTAAACGGACCTAAATACCCTTCGACTTTTTCTTCATTCAAGGGAGGGAATTGAGCTGGGTTCAATAGTCCAGTAATATTAAAAAATGAAGCCAAGTTTCCAGTGTTGGGGTAAAATGAAACATCAAGACTACCAACAATAGGTCCACTAGCAACATAATTAAATAAAGGATTAAAGTAGCCAGATTGAGCTTCACCTTCACTTAATGACCAGTCGCCACTCTTAGCATAAAGACTTACTATATATTGATTTCCATCAGGAAAAACATCGTGCTCAAAAAATAAAGACTTGCCACTGTTAAAAACAACTTCAGTACCTTTGGGTATTTTTTTAATTGATGTAGCTAGAGGCATAGGGGGACCGCCAGAGGGTCCAAGTAAAACTAAAAATGGGCTGTTTGGTGAAAAATTTTGAGGAACATAATCTATTGGCGTATCAGGTGATGAAGAGCTTACATAAGAAGTTATTTGAAGTTGATTATCATCTACTTGACGAGTAACCGACAAAGGTTGACTGACGGCCAAACTAGCTTGCTCAGCAAAAATAAACTCACCCTTCCCGTCTGAAGAAAGGTACAAAGGAACATTTTCATAAGGTTCAAAAATCATGTTAAAACTTTTATTTTATGAATACCCGGTTCTTTAATCATATTCACAACATTTTTATATTGATTTATTTCATCAATAGTTAAGATGTTATTTACTTGATTAAAATTAATATTTTCAGAAGTATCGCTAGTATCAAAATCAATTACCTGAAATGGTCCATCAGTTAAAGGTTTAAAAATAAATTCTTCATAATCCGGAGATTCATAAGAAAAGCCTGTCACACCCACAATGCCCTGAGATTCAGTCATAAAGGTTAAAGCAGATGGAACTTCTACACTTGTGCCATCATCAAAAGATATTGTAGATTCAGCATTTACAATATAACCTCCAGCGGAATTATTAACGACCGATTTAGCAATCGGTTCATCAGATAGCTCATCTTCAATTACATAATAGATTTGATTGGTTCCAATGTTTGATACATCCCAAATAATAGGATTAAGGTACTGCCTATCGCTTTTGTTTATATATCCATTGTATGTAACATTCACAGTAACTAAATCGGTGCTCGAACTTTGTATAGAATGATTAACGATTCTTGCATTTTTTATAGTAAAGGTTTCTATTCTTGAATTATCTATTGGATTATTTAAAACAATATTCAAGTCTTGCTGATATGGTTTTTTAATAAAGTCTCTAAATTTAGTAAATTCATAATCATTAAAATCAAATGTTAAATTTGCTTCTTGAAATATAGGGTATTGAATATCAACTTGAACTGGGCTAGTTGATCCTATTTTATACAAAGGGTTTCTATTAATTCTTATTGTATATTGAAATCTAGAAACTCTATTTGTTTCATAATCTTTAGCATTAATTAAAATAGATCCTTGATTGGGTATTTGTATGTCTGGGTTAAGATTATTACCTTCAGCTGTTATACCTTGACCTAAGTCACCGTAAACATTAATTGAAGCTTGAGCCTGGGGTATTTGACCTATACCAGCAGAAAAAGAATATTCTGTTAAAAACCCATTGTCAAATCCGATGCTTTTATTTCCATAGTTTATACTACCCTTAATAGGTGTCTCGTCTATATAATCTAGTAAAGGTTCATCTCCTATATAATATTTTTGTATAGAAAAATTACCAATCATGTTTCCCTGCTTTGCTGGATAAACATAACCCTTACCAATAATATTAATTGGTTCCTGAGAAATAGAGTAACTGCCATTAATATCAGTTACTCCAGACAAAAGAATACCATTTAGGTAAAACGTTTGCTCGTAATTAAATAATGCATTTTTAGTAGCCACTTAAAGAACCTCCTGTTTGCTTTTCTTGAGAAATAACACCAACTACAGCATCTTTGATTTTGGAAGCCATAGCTTGATCTGCATCTCCCCCACCACTAACAGTAGACTCACCGCTGGAGCTGACGTTAATATTTATGGTAATATTCCCCCCAGAACCACTTGAAGAATTAGGAGCTTCAGCAGTTGGAGAAGATGGAGCTTTTACTATTCCACCTTGATTCATCATATTCAAAGAATTTAGTCGATCAAAAAATCCAGGATTATTTTTTTCAATCTTACTAACACTATCAGCCTTTACTACATATTCCCCCTGATCTAACATGATAGGGCCAATTTTATCTATTCCACCCCTTCCAATAACTTTACCACCTTGAGACATCTGTGTGGGACAGCTACCACCAGAACATCCTCCTCCATATGGCCAGTTACTCTTGCTGAATTCTGCATCCAGTGATTGATTTCCATATATAGAACTAGAGTCCAAAGAAATTCTATTTGCTTTAAAATTTTGACTAGCATTATATTCACTCAAACCTTGAGGGTTCATGCCAAATGGACTTGGGGAAGATCCAGAAGAAGCCTTAAGAAGCTCATTGCTTCGATTTAAAACTTCAGCACTCTTAGAGAGGTTTACGCCTGATTGTTTAGACATAGACATAGCTCTAGACATTTGAGACCTGTCTGATTTACCAAATGCATTGCCACTAGTCATGGTAAGCTCATGAAGGGTTTGAGGTTGCCCTGTGTTCTGAGAGCCTAATTGAGATCGACGATTTGAGCTTTGTAGATTTTTTGACATTTCTAGACTTTGTTGTAATTGTCTTGAGGTAGCCATAGCTCTAGCCATCTGGTCTCGTTCTGCTTTAATAAACGTACCGCCAGTTAATTCTTGACCAGTTAATGCTTTATAATTTTTGCCAGATTCTGTTTTCTTGAGGCCCTGATTTAAGAACCCAAAAGAAGCTCCAGCCTTTTTCTGCCAGCTAGAGTAATCAGTAATTCCTTGCTTTTTCCATCTAGCCATGTCGCTAGCAACACCAGTGTTAACAAAATTGGGGTCATTTTTAGATGGGTCGGATTGATAAGCTTTACCTGAAGCCCAACCTTTCATTACACCACCAACACTGCCTCTAAGTTCCCATGCGGCTTTTGCTGTATTTGCTAATTCGCCAATTTTACTCATAGCTAAACCGCCAGCTAACTGTCCTACCATACCCGAGTATTTTTCATAGCGAGCTTTAGTTTTAGCATTCTTTTGTTCTACATCGTATTGGTATTTATTCAATAAATAATCTCCATACTTTTTGCTATAATCACTTCTGACTCTTGATCGAGAACTCATCATATCTCCAGTTGGGTCAATATCTAAAGTGCTACCAAGGTTTACCCTTCTAGAACCTGGATCAACTGGGGCAGTTGGGCCACCATAAGGTTGATCTTCCCTATTGGAGTGTGCTGCAATCATTGTTCCAGCTAAGTAGCCTCCACCTCTAGCAACATTCATTGCAGCGCTATCACTAGATGGATTGAATATATTATCATTTGACCACTTCTTAACATCATCCCAAACACTGCCACCCTCATATCTATGCAATAAACCACTAATGTTTTTACCAACAGCCGCAGCTATTCCTCCAGCATTTAATTTAACGACTGGAGTTGGTATAGAGCCTCCCGAAGCTAAAGTGACTGGTCCACCGTCTTGCATTTTGTAAATATCTTCAAGACTACCAGTAGAATTCATTTTATTCAACTTATCCTCTCCCAGTCTATCTACTATTTTTTTACGTACTACATACTCACCAGCAGTAAGCATAGTTGGAACTTTTTTGTTTTCCGTATAACCAACTCTTCCGCCTCGATTTCTGCGTATTATTCCTCCATTATATTTAGTTACTCCAGTAACTGCACCACCAGTACTAGTATCACTACCAAATCCCATCATCGAGAAAATGCCACTAGTTAATTGCATTGATGCTCTGTCAATTAATTTGTCGTGTATTTTTTGCACGATACTACCTGCAAATTTTAAAAATACATCTTCCATTCTCATGGTTGAATCTGCAATGTCTCTAGCCATTTGTCTGAATCCATCTTGAACCGCATCAAAAGAAGTATTAGCTAATGTTTCTGAAAATCTTTCTATGGCCATATTGTTTTCTGCAATTCTAATATTTAGGGTGTCGCGAAACAAATTTTCTTTGCCATATAGTTCTATATTTTTTTCCTGGGTAAGCTTAGCTAGCTCTAATTGTTTTTCTGCAGCTTTCAGAGTGTTACCTTCTCCGGCATAAACACTCTGTTGAGCTGATAGTTTTTGCTCTTTGCCGCGTTGCTGAGCTCTATTAACATCAATTTCTTGAAGTCCTTCTGCGGCAAATCCACCCATATTAATTTTGTGGTTTAATTTATCAAGGGTAACTTTATGCTCTTCTTGAGCCTTAGCCATTTCATATGTAGTTTCAGCAAGATACAATCCAGCTTGTCTGTTTGCGTCGTATTGTAAAGATAAATTTCGAGTTTGATCGATTAGATCATTTGTAGATATTGCAGCCATAGCTTGATTACCTGTTTGACCAACAAATTGCGAAAGCCCTGGATTGGCTTCCGCATCATCAGATGTAATTGTTTGATTCATTGCTGCGCGTTGTGCTGCAGCCAAACCAACTTCACCAGCTCGACCAGTTATTTTATTTGCGACTTCATCTTTAACTAATGAAGATAGCATTTCCTCGCTTTCCAGCAAACCAAGTAAAGCATTATTTCTTCGCTTTGTTATGTCAAGAGAGGAGGTTCTTTGATTGTATTCTCCTTCTGCGAGGGCTTGTATACCTTCCGCAGTTAGCAAACCTTTTGTTTGAGTTTTTTGAAGTTCACTATTATATCTACTTGTATTATTGTTAGCTATCTGGTTTAATACCGCATTTTTACCAACAAGGTCTGCGTTTGCCTTAACTCTTGATATTCCAATTTCAACAGCTTGAGCCTCTCCATTTTTTAATCTTTCGATAAATTGAGCATCATTAAGTATTGCTAGTTCGGCTGCAGCCTGCTGTTTTCTATATTCTGCTCCTTGTTGTGTAAATTTAATTGAGTCTTTAATATTTTTTGTAACTTCTTCAGTAGCCACATCTTGACCTTGAAAGACACTACTTTTGCCATTAGCACCACCATCTTTATCTTTACCCAGTAAGAGGGTAGCTCCTTCTGAAATTTTAGAGATATCCTCAAAGGTTTCAGCTTTATCATATGCGGCATTAATTGATTTTAAAATTGCAGCTCCAGCTGCAGCAGCTGAAACTTGACCATCCATCTGTTGCTTAAGATCTTCCAAATTGGCTTGAATAGAAGATGTTAAGCGTGCATCTAAGCCCATTTCACTAATATCAGTAGAGAGTCTAGCTGTATCAATGGCCCCAATTTGGCTGTCTTTATCTACATATTTTCTATTGATTGAAAGTTTTGACACACCTTCTTTTCTTGCGAGCTGGCTTCCTATCTGTTCTTTTAAATCGGCGACAGCTTTTAATCGAGCATTTCTTTCTCTGTCATCTAAAGATTTTAATTTATTTGAATGAGCTCTTCTTTGTCGAGCCAGCATAACCTCAACATTAGTAGCTTCCCCTAAAGCTAAATTTTGATCGTACTTTAATTTTTCTGCTTCTTGTCCAAGTTCGAACATTTTATTTCCATGTTGAAAGCCCATTTCCTCTAAACGTAAACGGTTAGCCATTTCTCGATTCATGTCAAAAATATAATTGTTAGATATTTGTAAAAGTTCATCTAACTTTTTTTGGTCTGCGGCAGTTTTTGCTGCAGCCTCTACGTGAGATTTAACATTTGTCTTTAAATCTTGAAACAATAATTCAACATCTTTTGAGCTAGCACCGCCCTCCATGGCTTGTATTATACCCCTAGCTTGACCCTTTATGGTGTCTGGCATGCTTTCATCGTCAGCTATTGTTTGAGCTAATTGTTGCGGAGTCATCCTACCTTCGCTTGGGTTGCTTATATTTATTTGATTAGATTGATTAATTGCTTCAGCGAATGATGATTCAAATTCAGCTATCTCAGCATTCACTTTAGACAAGGCCTCATTAAGTTTTAACAGTTGTGCTGAAGATTCTCCGTCTTGACTTGAACTCTTTACCCTACTTATTTCTTGCTCTAAAACGGCTCGCTGTGAAATATTGCGATTATTCTGATTTAGTCTTTCAGAAGTTGGTCTTGCAGCGTTAATGTTGGGTTTAAAATTTTCAGTTACAACTGATCTATTTGGGGCCGCAATTGAACCATCGTCAAAATTAGTTTTAGAAAATAATTCTTGAAGTTTGTTAATGCTAGCTTCGGCCTTATTTGCATCAAAGTCATTTTCTCTGGCAACACTTCTTGCCATTTGATTGATCGCTAAACTTCTTCCTATTGGGTCCGCTTTTTTATCTTCCCCCATCATGCCTAAGGAAAGCATATTCAATAAATCTTGGTTCGCCAAAGCCTCAGCCCATTGCTGAACTTGATTTAATCCTTGTAGGGATTCTTGAGCACTTAAAGAAGCTTCTTGTAGTTTTCTTAAGCCTTCAGCTGTACCTGAAGTCATAAGAGCTAATTCGTCTGAGCTTAAACCTAATTCTTTTCCTAACCTACCAGCCTCTTTCATTAAAGCTTCTTGTTGTTTGGATTGTTGAGCTAATAGCTTCAACTCTTGTGTTCGACCTTGGTATGTTCCAGCTAGAGCGCTATTTTCTAGATCTTTTAATTTGTTGTTGGTTTCTAATAAGCCTTCAGAAGTTTGAACTGCCTTTGATAGTCTACCAACGCTTTCAGAGGCTTCTTCTAAAGATTTGTTCATATTTTCAGCAACACTTCTTCCAATTCCAAATTCTTCTCCAAGTATAGTCATTGCTGGGCCTAGTGCTGCTAGAGCAAAACCCACCCCAGGAATAATGCTACCCAAGTTTCCAAGAGCTTTACCAAGAAATCTTGCTGAACCACCTGCAAGGCCTTTCTTATTTTGTCCAGAAGAATCTTTACCTAAACCAGCAACAAAACTACCATATCTAGTAATCTTATCTTCTGATCCCATGATCATTTTATCAACACTTTTACCTATACCTTTCATGGCATCAAATGCTAACATGGCTTGACTACCAGCTTGTACAACACCAGTAAGGGTTCTAGCGGCTGTTCCAGCCGTTCCTTCAACTTCAGAAAAAGCTCCTTCAAGAGCATAAGTTACGGTGGTCAATCCCATTAACCTCATAGACAATCCTTCAACTGCTTCATTTGTAGAATCACCACTTACATTTTTAGGTTCTTTGCTGTATCTATCTTCAACACCTTTACCTGCCACTACAAAATTAGGAATAAGGGCATAATTGGGAACAAATCCGACACTGGCCCCATGGTTCTTAGGGTTAATTCCCATCTTTCTGGATCGAGCAATACCCTGTTTTATACCACCCGGCTCATCTTTTATATTGGTAACAGCAAGGCCTCTTGCATTTTGGGAAGAGCGCAAACTATTGTCTTGCTCTATTCTAATTTGAGATCGAGGTACACCAGCAGCAACTTCTCTATCAATTGCTTGATTCAAAGCTTTATCGTTAGAACCTAAAGCATTAATCCTTTTTCTTTGGCCGCTAAATGCAGACTGTTTTTCTTTTCGATCATAAACTTCCCGAATGATGTTAGTGGGAACTTTAATGTTTTGTGCCTGAAGGTCAGCTATACCTTGATCAAGTGAACTTAGGTCATACTCCAATAAAACTTTCTTAATTTCAGATTGCGAAAAAAGTGTGCCTGAATCAAGTTGTTGAGGTCTAACTACATCTGGTACAGATTTAAAATTCTGAGACATTGATTGATCAGATGTCTTGGAAGTTGATTGAACACTCGAACCTGGGGAACTAAAGTTTTTAGAGTTAGACTGATCACTAGTTTTACCACCGAGCTGTACACCTTCTCCAGGTTGCTTAAAGTTACTAGATGCAAAATTAGGAACAAATCCAGAACTAGCATAATTAGCATTATAATCTTTTATTAAATTAGATAAATTAGGAATGTTTATTTTTTGTGTTGATATTTTATCACTATCCCTCATTGCAGAGTCATAAGCTTTACCAGCATTAATTTTCTGCCTACCCTGACCAATTTGCTTCATGCTTGAGTCATATTTTTCTCGCGCAGATTTATTTATTTGTTGACGCTCATTAGATGCAACATCAAGACTTTTGATAGCAGAAGGGGAGATTCCTTTTTCGGTTAAGTATTTTTTAAACTTTTTTAAACCCTGAGGGTTAGCTTTAATTGACCATTTCTTTTTTCCATCAGAACCTTGATCCATATGCCATTTCACTTGATTAATTTTTGAGTTTTCAGCATCTAGGCTTTTTTCAGATTCAGTTTTTTCTCTTGGCTTAAAAACATTTAAGGCTAAAATAGACTGAGCAGGAAGTGTGGAAATTTTCTTAATAGCTCCAGTTATGTCTAGTTGAGTCGTACCACCAATACTGTCTTTTATTATATTATTAGATCTAGCATAATCACGTATATTTTTTTCGTTATATGAAATATATTTATAATTATCTCCTAGCTTTTTAGATAGTGGCCCCTTCATCTGCTCGAAGTCAACAGACGAGCCATCACTAAAATTCATAGTTTGTTTAATGGCTGAGGTAGGCTTAAATACACCGTGTTTAATTTCGTCTAAATATTTTTTATTTTGAGCCTCATTCTCTTCTTTTGCTTTTTTGTCTTTAGCGATTGCAAAAGTGTTTGGTTGTGTACCCCAAGATTTAACTTGAGATAATGCTTGAGGAGAATTCACCCAATAAACTTCTTCGCCACCAAATGAGCCTTTATTCAACCCAAGAATGGGTTGATTGATTTCTTTCATATGTTGCACGAAATGTTTATAGCCTTCTTTAGTGATAAATGTTTTTTTGTTTTTTATCGTTTGACCAATAAAACTTCTACCAAAAGTCTTTGATTCATAGCCAGAACCATAAGTAGCTGAAGGTCTTTTACTATAAGCAAAACTAGGAACAAGGCCAATTGGCGCAGCATTCAAAGCACTAGCCTTAAATGGGTCTATCCATTCATCTGAATTTCTGGGAATATTAATTAAGTCATCTGATCTTAATGTGTCTATACCAGCAGATTGAATTTGGTTTTTCTTGAAAGACAATTCATTGAGTTGGTTGTAAGATCCAATCTTGTCTTGAAAGTTGTATTGTCTTCCTCGCTTTTTTAGGCTTTTTACAGCAGAAGCTTTAGTGGATAGATCTACCTGAGGAGGCCTAAAGAAATCTCCAGAAATAAACTGTTGAATTTTGGGGGCAGTTCTTGGTGTAATCGGCTCAATATTTACACCTTTGTTTTTCAGTGAAGTATTGTTTCTGAGGTTAAATTTTACAAGAGCTCTTCGAATCTGGGTTTCAGGATCTTGTTGTCTTTGAGCTTTACCCGCAGCTAATGCACCAGCACCACTACGAACATAATTAGGGATTAAGCCTTGATTAAAAATTTGCATAACCTCTTGCTCACGAGAACTAATTTGCCTTGTTCCATTCGGGTTATAGCCAATATCTGATTCAGGCACAATTTGATTCATTGTTTTACCATAGAAATCATAATCCTTCCTGCCATATTCTGTTTTGTAATGATCTAATAAAGAAGGATCGTTCCTTCTACCAGAAACATTGAGATATATTCCGCCATTTTTCTCTGCCCATTGTTGTATGGCTCCACTAGCCATGGCTTTTTTAAACTCTTCAACTTTAGGATAGTGACCTCTCTTTGGATCAGCTCCTTTGTTCAGTATTTTTAAAAGCTTTCTTTTGCTAAAGACATTTTTTTCGGGAATAGTTTTAGATAAAACTTTATCTTTTGCGGGCTTATTAAGTCCGCCGCCAGCAAATGTTTTTGCGACTGTTTCTGAAGTACTAAAAGATGTAGCTCCAGATGGAGCGGTGTTATCAATCTCACCAATATCTCTAGATCCAGAAAGAGGACCACTCACGTGAGATTTAACAAAATTTTGTATAATAGCTACAACATCATCTGGGGTTTTAACTCCAGAAAAAGATGGCATATTTTTACCAATGTTTGGTTTGTCTATAGTGTCTCTTTTTTGACCTCTATATAAATTGAGATTGGCGAAGTTGGGTAAAAAGTCAGAATCTCCGTACTCCTCGTCAAATGACAATGATTGTCTTTTAATTTTTTGATGAATTTGCTTTGGATTCATTTTTGAGAACTTTATAGAATCAAGTTCACTCATCCCTAAATCCATTAAATAAGAAACCTTATCACTGACATTGCGCCAAACTTTTTCAAATTGTTTTTCGCCGCTAGACAATAAATTATTACCTTTATCTACAATAGATTTTGATACATTAGCGATAAAGTTTTTTGATGAATAATTTGGAATTAAGCCATTGCTAACAACACCAAGATCTAAAGATGAATCAATTGAATGATCCCTATTTGCATAATTCGGAATAGCTCCAATGGATGCTCCATGAGTCTTAGGGTCAATGCCCATTTTTTTAGCCCTTTGAATTCCTTGTTTTACTCCAGCCGGCTCATCCCTAGTATTAATGACAGCCAAACCAGATGGATTGGCTTTAGATTTTAAACTGTTATCCTGATCAATCCTAATCATTGACTTAGGGATGCCAGCTGATCGCTCTCTGTTCACGGCTTCAGTTAGCGGGTTAGAGAAATTTGGAATAAAGCCAGAACTAACATCACCAGCGAGTTTATTTTCTTCTGCTGAAGCTCCCATAAGTTTTCCAGCGGCCTGACGGAAATTAGGCACAAAGCCAAAGCTAGATTGGATAGGTTTATAGTAACCTAATTCTTCACCAAATTTTTGAATTATTGAAGCTTTTTCTTTTTGTTTTTCGTCTCCAGATTTTTGATATTTAGTTACTATAGACTGTGGTAGCTGTAATGCATCTTTTTTGTATTTCAGGGGAAAGGTAATTTCTTTAGCTTTAGTTTTCTGCTTATATGCTGTTTTAAATTTTTTATCTATACTTAGGTCATCGACTGCTATATCGTATCCACTCTTAACTTCTGACTTCGACTTTTTGACAGTAGCCTTTCCGGCTCTTTGAGTTTTAATACCACCAAACGATTCCTTATACCCACCTATCATGTCAGCAATATTCAAAGTTAAAGTTGGAAGTTTAGGCGCCGGGCCAGCAAAAGCTCCCCTCTTGGTTTTTCCACTACCAGACATATACTGAGATTTTATACCCGCGCTTATATTTGTCGAAGCATGCTTTACAATATCTTTTTGAAGCTGGCCTCCACCTTGGTCTCCTCCCTCTCTAGTTCGAATAAAAGCTTCAACTTTTTGATCAAAGTTAGGATGCCCGCCAGATTTGCCACTTAACCCTTGGAATATTGGGTCACCCCTATCGTATTGCCCAGCCTCTATTCCAAAAGTTGATGTGTTAGAAAATTTTGCATATGGTATATCCATTCTTTTAGAAGAATGGCCATACTTACCAGCTG
>Ga0181568_10000886_pt1 | contig 27351 bp, 13 predicted proteins | sample 101ome_20_FD_133758 | JGI IMG/M metagenome (GOLD analysis project Ga0181568, IMG submission 133758) | Coastal salt marsh microbial communities from the Groves Creek Marsh, Skidaway Island, Georgia - 101404AT metaG (megahit assembly) | ecosystem: Environmental > Aquatic > Marine > Intertidal...
CGTTGGTTGGGCCTTCTTCGTTAAAATTTGCAAACTGACCTGTGCCTCCTCCAAGTGGATTTCTCAGCGTTGCATCGATGATAGATTCCACCTTACTCTGTGTTCCATCGTAGCCAATGACACGGCATCCGAGCCCTGCTAATCGAGGATGTTCGACTTCAAGCCGCTTCCATGACTCTTTCAATCGAAGAAGATGATCTCGGTCAATTTCTATATGGCCATTGAATTCGAGCACGTGAGTTATGCTAGACGGTAGATTTTGAAGGGCTACATTGCGAGCATGAGGCACAAACCTTCCAGCATTCTCCAACAAATGGACGGCTGGATGTGAAGTTGAATCAAGGCTGTTGCAAATCACCTGAACGATGTCCTTGGTTGCATCCTTAGAACCTCCATCGAGAACGAAAATGATGTGTTCATCCGAAGGAAGACTTTGTTGGATGAGTGACCTCAAGCAGGCCTCAATATGAGCTTCTTCATTAAGAACGGGTACGACCGTTGCTAACCAAGGTTCGGATGCTCGCATTGCTTCGCTCTGTATCAAATCTGTTTTGATACTTCACATCCACAAGCAGGTTGAAAAGCGGTTTCTGACTGCTTGCACCATGGACCTGAAGCCGTTGACCTATAATGGACGGGACGAAGGTATTGAGGTGACATTGCGTACTGAGCTCCGTCCTGGCGATGATGCCAAGAATGTTGCTTTAGCCATTCATTGTCTCTTTCCTGATGCATATCTTGAGGAATTTGAAACTCAAACGTTCCCAAGTAAACAATGCATTGAGATTGAATGTAAACACCTCTCATTCGAGACGTTTTTGAATCAATTGCGAAAGCAATCGATTCTCGATACTGCAATGGATGCCATGGGCAGTCATCTGGAAGATCAGAAGACCAAATTCAGAATTTCCCGCTTAGCGGCATTTGCGGGTAAAATTGCTTTTGCTTTTGATGATGCACCGTTAGGAGGATGTTTTGAGATTCAATTGGAGGGAATGGGGTTAGCCGATTGGATTGAGGCTTCCACATGGCATTCAGGACGACAAAGCGTCCCACGACAATTGCATGATGAATCAGCAATGGATGCGGACGGAGAGGCATCCACTTGGCATCAATAACGCCCTTTCAGGAGATCTTCAACGATCGGAACATCGGCCTCCAACCAGTCAAGCGTCAAGTCCTCTTCCTTTGAAATCCATTTCATATCACTATGAACCGATAATTGAATGTCGTCCAGATTCTCGGTTTCGACAATGAATCCATGGATTTCAACGTGCAGAAACGGGTAAGTGTGAGTCCATACTCCTGCTTTTTTCACGATTGTAGCTTCAACATTCAACTCTTCGCGAAGTTCCCGAAGTAATGCATCTTCAGGGGATTCGTTTTTTTCGATTGTTCCGCCCGGGAATTCCCATTTCCCTGCCTTCGGTTCACTTTCACTACGTCTCATTGCAAGAAAACCATCTTCGGATGTAAACATCCCTGCAGCCACTTGAATGGATGGCTTGTAGAGCATGTGTGCGAGAACTTGACGGACGAGTTTTTTCGAGTCGTTAATGGACATGTGATCGTCTGAAGGTAGGTGAAGAAACAAACAAGGAATAGCAAACTTGTGGGCATGAAGGGCCTCAAGAGTACGGTAGTAGGTTTCGTTGCAGACGTAGCGACCTGCATCGCTGGAAAGTTCGAGATCAACAGGCCAGTCATCAATACCCCATTTCTTGACAGGTACAGATGTCTGCAAGTCTCCAATTCCACTCAACGTTCCGTCTTTGATATGGCGTCCAGAATTGTCTGGAATTTGCATGTCAAGCACATCTTCTGCTTGGAGTTCAAGTCGAGGCCGAGTACATTCTCCACAGAGTCCGAGATGGAGGATAGCGTCCCATTCTCGGGAATTCAATTCATTTGCCGCCCACATAGTTCCATCCTCATCGACCGATAGGACTCGCTTCTCTATCGACATCTCACTGGAGCCTCTTCCAAATGGATTCTTGATTGGAATCAATGAGGGGAAGGAATTGACGATGGATTCAGTCGGGTTCGTCTCATGACGACCAAATGGTCCAAACCCAGTGAGAAGCACTCGTGGCATAGCCACTCCTAGGGTTGAATGTTCTTGATTTTGCTTACAAATTGGCAACAGATTGACAAACCACAGCATAAACCATTGGATGAGGCGTATGGCTGCAACAGGTCAATCGAAACTAAGTCCGTTGCGCCTCATAACTGAAATTTGGAGAGAAATCTTCCTCGGAGTGGGGATGTGGGGCGCTTTCCGTCCAATTTTTGCAGCACTCTTAGCAGCAATTCCAGGATTGTTCCTCGGTCAGCATTTCAACAGAAAGCATCAAAGAGCGTTCGATTGGACTTTGTTGCAAATCCCACTTGCATTGACAATTGTTCTCTACGTACCACTTTGGCTATGGTCAATTTACGATGCATGGAGAGACGCAACAGTCATTGTCTCCAATGCTAAGTCGAACTAAGGACGCCACAACTGGTCTGTAGTGGAAATCTCACCAGTTTTCATTCCCGCCATATCATCAAGATCATCTTGGTCAAACTCTGTTGGTAGATCTCCACTGAACCAAGCGCTAATTGTAACGGTTTCAACCGCCCAGTACATGACTGAGTCTTCATTATTTGAGTGACCTGGATGTTCTGAATCTTCATGATTTGCAGGAGAGGTGTAAACAAGATTCACCAAACCGAGAAGGTGCCCAAATTCATGTACCATGACACTGTTTTCGATGTCCTCTGATGAGATTCTCGGGTTAAGAATTGATGTTGCATCATCAATGGAATCCGAGAACAGTGCAATGGTTGATGCATCAACTGCAACTCCCAGAACATTTTCATCGGAATACTTCCCTTCTGGCATGATAACGTGCCATCGTAAGACTGAGGTTTGTGGGGGCGAGTCCATTGTTTCATGCCCAGTTTCTCGAACCTTGGTTGCAGTCCAAGTTGATGTTTCAGCAAAATCAACTTCGTTTAACTCGATACGAATTCCATCCGGCTTATCGCATACTTGGCCAAGTCGCTCCTTCAGTAGACTTACCGTTGAAGATTCGGGATTATAGCCAGGTGCATGATCGATTTCAATGATTAATTCTCGATAGGCATCATCCCGTAGACAAGCAAGTGCCAACCCTCCTGGTACTCCCCATGATTCCCCGAGAATCTCTTCGAGTTCAGAAGTACATCCTGCAAATGGGATAGAGAGCATGAGGCAAGACAGAAGCAAACCAAGTAAACGACGGCTACCCATGACGATTCTACTCCTTTGCAGTTCTAAAATGTCTGTAAGATTACCACTCTTCAGGTAATTCAAGTGGTGAAAATAATTGGCCCGGCCCCTTAGCATCAGCGAGTTGTTGACGGACAAGTTGTTCCCATGCCCGTAAGGCAAGAATACCTTCAACCAAATCCATCGAGGTTTCAACCAAAGTCACGCGAATTAGTGTAGAGAGTATATCCATGCGATCTTGGTCGACTATTTTCAAGACTTTTTCAACATCGAATGCGATTGGATTTGTACTTGATTCTCTTTCTTCGATTGGCCATGGATGTGATACACCTTCGCTGATTGTGGCGCCTGTTTTTTCTGCGTATTCATTGAGCGAGCCGAGCAAGCCTTGGATATGATGCTGCAAAACAAGAGCAACCTCAGAAACAGGCATCGTCAATTGACCTATGAGATTCACCATACGTTCCTGAAGCGTCACCATAGCATCTGTTGCTGACATTCGTCAACACCTATTGTTGCTTGGAGAATCCTTCGATGTATTTCCAACCAAAATGGTCCCATTGCTCTTGGGTCCACCCCTCAGGTAGTCCTGTTGGAGGAAGAGGAGCCGCTCCACGCGGGTCAGGTTGTGCGAGCGGAGCTGCTTTTGGCTGTGGAAGTGGAGCAGGTATTGGATTCGGCTGAGGAGGTACAACAGGATCAAGTTTCAGTTCTGGGACTGTTTTTTGCTCCATCTCTTCAGCAACAACATCTGTTTGGTCTGCTTCAAATTCTTCCTCTCCGTACTTCATCTTACGATACATAACGAGCATCCACAAGAACGCGGAAAGTGATACAACAGCAACGAGATACATGAAGATAGCAAATTGTCCATCACTTGCTTGTTGTGCCAAAGCATTTCCATCTCGAACGGTTTCCTGTTTGACAATGAGTGGGTCAACATTGTATCGATCCATCTCGACGCCATCAACAAGGACCAACAAGCGGTATGCTTGCGATTCTCCTGGCTCAACATTGGCCACGACTGGAATCGATGCTACTGCAGTGAGGCCAGCTGCTACAGGCAAGGTTGTGTTGGCCTCTTCGTTCCAATAACCGGTGCCAACCAATCTTTGGAGAACGAATCGAACATCACCCTTTCCACCTTCATTGAGAACACTGATTTCAAGTTCAGATGCTTCACCTTGAGTTGGACTTGGGTTACTCCATCCAATATTTGCATCAGGATGATTGAACGAAATACTTGGACCGAGCAAGGATAATGGCCAAGTTGCGAACGGCTCATCGATGTTGTTGTTTGATGTTTCAAACGGATTGCCTGTTGCATCTGAACCAGAAACCCAAACATCAACCACATAGGAAGGTAACAGAGTTGTTGCTCCCATGTCGGTAAGATCGATTTCACCCGTCCAGAAGAATTGCTCTCCAAATGGAAGCGTTTCTGGCAGAGCAGTCGCTCCACGTGAAATCTCTGCTTCTCCTGCACGAATGCGGTAATGCAAAACTGCAGGGTTATCCATATCGAATCCATTGTCATCAACGGTCTCAAGCATCACTTGGAGTGAGTTGGCCTCACCAATCGAAAGCGGCGAACCGGCAGGGACCTCGTTGAGCATGACCGTTTGGATGGTTGGATTTGAGCTGTCAACTGCAAAACGTACCCTTGGTAGAGGATCGCTCTCATCCTGCGCTAAGCCGGGAAGATCATCAAGACGCAAACGTAGATCAAGATGGCCAGAATTTACAGCAGGAACCAGCAAGTCAAGGCTAAATTCTCCGTTGTCCCGTGGAGACGTTCGCCAAATGTGGTCAAAGTCACCAAAGACAACGTCAAATGCACCAGGAGGTGCGGGTGTCTCGTCTTCACTGAAAAGTACTCGGCCGGTAACTCGGAGGGCTTGACCACTGCCGATGAGTGTTTCTTCTGCTTCATCGTTGTAGTGGTTGGTGCCATCTCGAAGTTCCACGGCCTTGATGTGCCCAGGTTCTGTGTAGAAGCGGAAATCATTATCCAGACTCCATGCGTTTGAACCTAGGCCACTTATCTTCGAGAAACAAGGCGTTGTTTCACCCTCATTGCATGGCTTATCCGTAACCTTGAGGATCGGGATGAAGTGTTCATCTCCGTTCGTATCATAGATTTCTGGGAAGGACCAGGTTAGTTGGAAGCGTGCTCGAATCAGCAACTGGTTCGCATCTTCACCAAAGGTCGACACTTGTGAGTAAAGGTTTGAAACTGCAATGTACTCACCGCCCGATTCAAGTTTGGCCTTTGGCATTCCATTCTCATCTTCTTCAAGTTGAATGAAGATCGATGTTTCTTCATCGTTCACATCTTCACCGAGTGCGAATTGCACGAATTGAATGTCATCCCACCCGTTCCGATCGGAGAGAACCACTTGTGCAGTGTACATGATACCGGGGTGAAGAGGATTCTCATCTTCGTGACCGATAATGCTGGAATTTGTCAAATCAACAACCGGTTCAAACTCCTGACGAATCCGATATGTTGACGCGTCAGCATCCCAATTCGGCATGATTTGACCAGGAGCATATCCACAAACCTGTGGACTCGGAGGACAAACTGGACCTCCACCCATTGCGACCTGATTCTGTTGACCGTCTTTTCCACTGACATACATCGATACAACCTGCCCATGCTCAAGCATGGAATCATCAACAAGTCCATTGAAGATGTTCAAACCACCAGCGACGGTTTCAGGTGAGGAGAGAATCTTCTCGGCATATTCGTCCTCTTGCGGCAATCCGTCGAAGTTGAAGTCATGACATCCAATAGCCACAGTGGACTTACAGCCAACCCAGTAATGGAGACTGATTTGAGTTGGCGGGTCAACGCTGTCTTGAATGTTGACGACAACTGCCTGGCCACCAGGTGCTGGTGGCCCTACATGTCGTTCCTGACCATCGAATGGGGTGACCCCCAGAACGAGCGGAGAGTTACCATCGAGAACAAGTCGGATAGTGTTGTAACCAGGATTAGTGAAGATTGATCCATTTGGCAAGTTGACTGCCTCGACCGAAAACACCATGCCGCCTGGTGATGATTCAATCGGTGAGGTAAAAGTGAGATTGTATGCGCCAAAGTTTGGATTTGACTCCTCAGCTAGGATCAATGGTTGGCCGATCGGATCGCCATCGTACGTAACATTCTGACCAAGAACACGTATATCGAATTCTCCAGCCAATGGAGAGAGTTGTGATGATTCGAAGTGAATCTTGCCAAGGAAGGATAGGTTTTGTCCTCCTCGTACCCAATCTTGTGCATAGAGTTGTCTACCTGTCTCATCAAAGACCTGCATACCATCAAGCTGGATGTCGTTTTCTACACGCAATCGCATGCTTTCAGTTTCCCAGTTGCTTACAGCAGTTCCTAGGGAATCTTTGACAGTAAGAAGCGCTTCTGTCGCAACTTCGTCGTCCCAACTCCAATCGACGGTAACAGGTATACGGATTGTACGAACATTATTTGCATCGAGATAAGACGAACAATTTGCTGAATCGAAAGCTACGATACCGTTTGCGTCGTTGAGTGTACTGCACGCATCGCCTTGTTGCCACTTGAAGGTTGGATTCTCACCGCGAGAGTTGTTGAGCGATGCGGTAACCTCTGTGACGAAGTTGACTTCATCACCATGTGCGACCTTGATGATAAGATTTCGAGCGATTCCGTCAGGTGCGGCCATGCCTCCTTCGAATGCTGCATTGATTGCGTGTGTATTCATCTTGTAAGCGATGTCAATGTTGGTAATCTTGACTCGGCCAGATGTTTGTGCTTTGATGGCAAGTGGAACCTCGACAGTTCCTTCACCGTTATCAGGAATGTAATCGTTAAATGCGTCAACAAGAGTAGGTTGGAAGTCGACTTCGACGCCAACAACGGAATCGTCACTGACATCAATTGCAGATTCGTTCAGGAAGAGAATGCTTTCCCAATCAAAGGTACCATCTGCACCGACATCGATTCGAGGGCGATCTGGATACCCTTCTTCGTAAAATAATTCAAGACTGTCCATGACTGGCGTCTTGAATCGATCAGTTGACGTCATTGTCACGGCATAACGTAAAACGTTCCCCGCTCCATCGGTAGAGAAACTGGTCTCTACGAGATTTTCAGCTGGCTGCCATGTTGCGCCATCATCGTTGGATACTTGAACAGTTACGTCTGTTGCTGCATCAGTAGTTGCAACCCACACTGGGCGAACTTTTCCGACCTTGGTACCTGTGGGCTTCGCAGGCGAGATCCATGTACCACTTGACTCATATTCCGTTGCATACTGCAAATCAACCCACCAAGATACCGCTGTTGAACCAATGAGAGTTGCTTTCCATACGAGTTCTTTTCCAGGGTGTTGGAAATGAACGGTCGTATTCGATTCAACTGCAACCCAATGTGTGCCATTGTCAGCAGATACCCAGTAATCGACACGGTCGCCGATTGACGTTGCTGCCCATTGTGTTTCCATATTGACAGCAAGAACATCATCGGCAGTTTCGATGACTGGCCCTAACCATGTTGTGGTCCCCGGTGCGGGCGTCGTTTTGTACTGCCAACTGGTACCGAATTCATGATACGAGGGTGAACTCGACCATGTTGAGTATCCTGAATCGACGGTAATGAAGCGTCGGCCATCATAGAAGAGCCCATAACCAAGTGAAGAGATACTTCGTACACTGTTCTCAGGGATCAAAGCGACTGCGCTTCCTGAACGACCCCAGGATTCAAGTTGATCGCGATCGTTGTAATAATTACCATCCTGACAACGCATGAAGAAATGTGTTTGATTCATTTCAAGACCGCGTGCTTGTTGATTGCTGACACCACATTGCCAGATTGAAGAAGAAGACGTTTGGAAGGTGAAATAGTCATCTCCTCGTTCAAGATCACCTGTGCTGCTAACGGTGTAGGATTGTATCCTTCTGTTTTGATTGTGCAGAATCCAAATGGTATCTTCAACTGGATCGTATGTAATCCCAGTATAATCGCCGTTCCCTTGAGGTTGGAACGAATTGATGCAAACCCATTCGTTCTCATTGGAAATATCAAATTCGAGAACACGATGATACAGTGTGTTTGCTGTGGAGGTGTAGAAGTATTTGTAACCGGATAAAATGGCATACAAACGCTCATCATCGGTAACAACCCAATCACGGAATCCCCACTGCCCGTAATAGGATGAAGAGTGCTTATTTGGCAATGTACACCCGTTTTGATCGAGTGTAATCACACTTTCACGACTACCGTTGTTTGGATACAAACGATGGACGATGTTGTGGAAAGTTGTGGATGACCAGGTCGAAAGATACAACCAATCATGGTGACGTAGAATGGAACCTTGCCCCTGTGCGTTGAGTGAATTCGGACTGAGTTTCAATTGCTGCGAGAACAATGCATCCGTTGAATTCGACGTATGTGGCTGGCGTACGGCATAGGTACCATTGTCAAGCCATGCCGTACTTGCAGGGTTCACTTCCTCATCAATACCATGAGCATTGAATTCATGACTTGTATTTGCCATAGCAAGCGTTAGATCCGAACTTTGGTTATCGGTGTTTGACGCCTCGCCAGCAACCCAGTGATCTCGAGTTGTCGTAGGAATCGAGGACCAACCCGTTGCCGACGCACCTGACAATGTCATTTGCACATCGGTTACCTGAGCTCCTTTAGGAAGTGCAATCTTTGCACCTGTATCGGCATTCCCACCCTGATAAAGTGCGATGTATTCCGTGGTTCCGTCACTGAATTCGTACGTATGCCGGGCAACTTCTGCAGCCTCTGCCTGTTCAATCCAGAATTCACTAATCGGTGAAAAACTCATTCCAACAAAGAGGGCGAGCAACACAATCGCTATGGAACGTTGAGGGAGAGCGTTTGCACTCATGTTAACAACCCAGTGCTTGAAGGATTATCAAGCGTTTGGATACCGGTCACTAGGTCGTTTGACGTGAGTCGTACCGGATTGGGGAAGTTTCGCCCCGGCTTCCGTCCTGTTCATCGTCGTTGACTTCGAACCAATCGACCATCCAATCGCCGTCCGTATCCCAATTGGTTGGATCTGTTCCTTCTGCGACATGGTCATCGTTGTAATCCAAAAGATACCAACCAAATTCGTGTTCACCAACTGCTCGAACTGGAGCTGTGTTTGGAGCACCGGTGTAGTAAATTTCCCACGAATCGGTTAGATTACCCCCACAGAGTACGACATGATTGGATGCATCTTGCACGAGGAAATCTGCATCGTTGTCGTTCACGACGTAGGCATATCGGAAGTCTGTGCTTTGAGATTTGTCCATCTTGAGATAATTCTTCAGGCTTTCATCCCACTGGCCAGTACCAAGTAGGAGTGCTCGAAGTTGCCATCCTTCTTGGATGACTTCACCCTGGAAAGTCAATCCTGACAAACGAACTGCGTTTGGACTGGAAAGCTGTTCGTTGGTTATAGCGAAGTATTCCTGGAAGTTCGTATACGGTTCATACACACACCCAACACCAGAACAATCCCAATTGCCATCTTGGTCAGCATCACCGTTTGCATCCACGGCATCCCGTGGGTCCATTGTGAACCAAGTGTAGGAAAGGTCAGGACGCCCAAGAACACCAGCGTTCAAAGACAGTGGTAGGCAGGAATTTGTTGAGGTATCGCAAGCCCCACCGGTTGAAGGATCGATCCAGTTTACACGTATCTGCAGGAATGAGGAATAATTGTCGTTGGATTCGTTCCATGCTTTTGCGTATTCATACCAGTCAGGTATCATGTCCCCGTCCGTATCGTTGTCCATTGGATTTGTACCGTACTTGAACACTTCACGACCATCGGTCAGATTGAAATCTTGATAGTGAGCACTGACCACTCCGTTTAGTGTTTCAGTGATGAAGGATTCAGAATCACTGTCGCTGTCATTCGAATCTGGACGAGTATCGTTGTCGTATTCCATCCAGTTGGTAAACGGCAAATCACCAATTCCTGGCTGAACAACTTGGGTGGACGGAGTGAAGGTACGGTCTGACCATTCTCCTTGAGGAGCAGGAAGGTCAAACGCTGTACGATCGTACCAGCCATCAGAATCACCGTCATAGTCGACATCCCATGGATTCAATGGATTCGCAGCCCAGTGATTTTCCGTTGTTGGATTATCCATGCCATACAATGCATAGCAATACTCCCAGCCGTCAGGTATCCCATCGGAATCCGAGTCGGGATGCGTTGGATCAGAGACCCCTACGAGAGTGCGATTGAAGTTGTTCTCGTTGAACGAATTGATGGTGTTCATGCGATTCACTGAATCTGACCCCTTTGCCATGAAATCATCAATGAGAGCTTGCCGTGCTTGGAGAATCCCCATGCCCGTTTCTTCCATGTATGCATTCATAGCATCTTCACCGAAATCGACGATACCTACAGAAGCTGGAACCGAACTTCTGTTGAGATATTTACCCCATGTTCGTGATTCCCATTCACGCAGGTTCGAATAACGTTCATCCAAGTCGATGGTTCCGTCTCGATTGCAGTCGTAACTGTCCCCATCAGAATCGAGATTGACATCGGTTTCAATGAGCGGATTCAATCCCCATCGGTTTTCGTTCAAGTCCCATGAAGTGAACCAATACTCGAAACCGTCGTACATTCCATCATCATCCGTATCTGGATTGGTAGGGTCGGTCATACCAAGGAGTAACGAAATGAAAACGTTCGGAGGCTCACCCGACTGCCAAGCGTTAAAATCATCCAACAATCGCTTGCCTCTGGAGTCTTTTGAAATCAGAATTTGGAAGACACGTTGAGCTTTTTTGGTTGGTTGTTGGACATCTCCATCCTCATGAAGTAATGGAGCATCTGCTGGAGCATCGATTCCGTTCTCAGGATTGGAGGTAGCCAATGCGAATTCTTGCAAATCTACCAATCCATCGTTATCACTGTCGAAGGTACCATCACCGGCTACAACAGGGTTGAGTGTCCAAGTCTGTGCTGAAAGATTCCATGCAGTAAACAACAATTCGAGGCCATCGATGATACCATCGCCATCTGTATCGACGTTGTTTGGATCACCCGTTGGACCTGTGAGATTGTATTGTTCAGGCGTCATGAAAGTTCCAAAGGAGAACGTTGTTGAGGCAGAAGGCCATTGTTGGAAGGCATATGCCGAACCGAGTGTAGTGACAAACCATTGCGGGGATGAACGATTGGAATTGGTCTCCGATAATTCTGAATCGATGAGATTGTATTCTTCCCAATTCGTCATTCCATCATCATCGGCATCGAGCCATCTGTCACTCGGTTGAAGCGGGTTAAGGGTCCATTCATCATCGATAACGTTCCATCTTGCAAACCAGATTTCCCAACCATCGGGCATTCCATCATCATCAGTATCTGCGCTAAACGGATCGGTCGAGCCTTTCTCAATCGAGATTTGACTTGCGAGAATGGCACCACTGGCACGAGATGTGAAATCTGCCTCAGGCATACCGAAATCAGAAATGTTGTCAAACAAATCCGTTGTAAATCCATTTGGCAATTCAACACCATCAAGTGTTTGGTTGTTCAAGAACAACCCAGAACGTATGTGATATTCGAGATAGTTTACAAACATCTCATTTGGAGTGAGGACACCGTCTTTGTTGACGTCGTATCCATCACCGTCAGGGTTCTCGAACAGGTCGGACCCATTGAGAGGATTGACTCCTACTCGCAGAGGAGACCATGTGCATTGGCTATCTGCCTCCCAACCATCGGGCAGGGTATCACCATCAGAATCCACCAAGTTAGGATCTGGTATGGACCACGTGGCAACGGATTCTGGAGATTCCCCAAACTCCTCAAACAAATCGCCCTGCAAACCAGCCTCACGTACAAGCGACCATTGATACTCACAAAGATTTGCCAACCCATCTTGATCAGCGTCCCAGGCTGCGTCTTCAGCCCGTGTTGGATCGAGTGACCAGTTGTTACCACCTGTGAACGATGTCCCTACCCAACGTCGATGTTCAATTTCCCAACCATCAGGCATACCATCTCCATCGGTATCCAAGACAGTAGGGTCGGTGCCAACATCAATCGAATTCAACGTACTGTATGTCGTTCGTGCTTGTTCGCCCAGTGTTTCATCACACGTGTATTGAAGTTGAGGATTGTAGTAACAATCGAAGTTCGTTTCACTAAGGAAGTAGCCGAAGAATTCAGCACCATCCATCAATCCATCCAAATCAGAGTCGCTTTGGTTTGGAAGCGTTGAATTGTATCCCTCAGCAGTACGAGCCACATAGCGATACTCTTCCAGATTGGTCCACCAACGGTCGAGTTCATCGCCGCCATTGAGTCGAAGTCCGTCCACATCACCATCAAGAAGTGCGTCCCATGGGTCGGTCGGATCCAAGCCATACGCCAACTCCCAACCATCGGGCATACCGTCGCTATCAGAATCATTAGCTCCCGGATCCATGAGTTCCAAGTTTGCGAATCGACCCGGAGCAGATGCGCCGAGAATGTATGTTTCACCGCTCCGCTCAATCAAGCCAATCGATGCAATTTCTCCAGGCATCTCTGAATTCGATTGGAGGCCATAGACGTCCAGATAATTTCCTGCAAGAACCCAAAGTCCATCAGAAGATCCGATAAGGACTTCGTTTGCCGTCGGGAAAATAGAATGAATGTTGTTGGATTTCGCCAATTCATCAGCATTGCCACCGGGGTGCTCAAACAGACCTCCGAAAGACATGTCATTGAGTTCAAGATTCAACCGATGCAAACCTGAAGGGGTGCCGATCCATAGAACCGTCGGGTTCTGTGCGTTCGGACCATCCAGTTTCAGTGCTTGAACTTCGGCTGGATTCCCAGTTGCTCCAAGGTTGAGTGTTCGCAAGTCATCGATTTTATTCGGGATGTTTGATGGATTTGCATCAAAGAAAAATCGCCACGAGGGTGATGCATCATCGCGTCCCGTAGCTGACTCAAGCGTCATCATACCACGTTCAGCGCCAATGTAGAGGACCAAACCACCGCCAGGAACACTTCCGTGTTCCAATTCAGTGACGACGACCTCGTCTTGTACGAGGGCGGATTTTAGGTTTGTGCCAAGTTCATAGGTTTGGGTGATTTGACCACCAGTGCTGACCTCGATGACCATACCGTCCCCGTTAGCCCCCAATGCGATGAGTTGTTGACTTGAACCCTCAATCGCAAGCTGATGGATCGCAAAGAGTTCAATCGCCTCAGTCGAAGACCAAGACTCGATTGGTTCAACAAACCCGTCAACTTGGAGCGCAGCAACATGGACACCGTGTGAGGTTGCTATTGCAATCGAATGGGGACCAGTATCCGATTCGACAAAGACCGCTTCATGCCCCGTGATACCCTGAGGGAACCATTGATCTTGAGTGGTTTCTGTCTCGTAGTCCATTGTCGTGATTCCGTATCTGGTAAGGTAGTAAGCAGTCGAATCATCCACGAGGATACTTCGAACATCGTGATGCATGATAGAGAGATGGCCTGGAATCGCATTGAATGTTAGAGGGTATTCCTTGAAGGATGAATCATTGACGCCCAATTGAACCTCGCGAAGACCCGAACGAACGGTATTTCCTTCGTCGTTATGAGTGTAATATTCCTCAAGGTTTGAGAGTGCTTCCCCCAGCGCAATTGCTGAATCAGTTCGACTAACATCTGCAGAAACCAATCCATCACGATTCAGGTCCCAACCATCGAGATCGTCATCAAGCAAAGCATTCGAACGGTTTAACGGATCGAGGCCGAAATGAACCTCCCATCCATCGGGCATACCGTCACCAAACGAGGGATACAGTGGACGAATTGCGAAACCGTCCCAGCTGTATCGATCTGAATCGTCGAGAAGAGGATCTGTTCCAAGCCACAAATCTTCACCAACAACGCCGGTAGCGTTGGACGTACAAGCCGTAAGGATGTTCATGAAGGACGAGTTCATCCCATTGGTGATGAATGGCCACTGTGTCAAGACAGAGCCCTGAGGGAGTGTTGCTGAACACCAAAGACCATCCAACTCATTGGTAAAGTTCCCAGGCATTCCATATTGGTACTCTTCGGGCGAGGTGTATTGTTCAGCAACCGAAAGGAATCCGTCTCGGTTCACATCGAAACCATCTTCATCAGGATCATCCGTTTGATCACTTGCATTTAGTGGGTCAAAATAAGGGCAAACATAACGTTGAGTGACTTCATCAAAACCACCTGCTCTTGCACACATCCATGCTTCGAATCCGTCGGGCATACCGTCTCCGTCAGTATCGGAAACACGAGGATCAAGGTAAATTCGGTCGCCGTTTTCATCAAGGCTTCCTGTTAAACCACGAGAAAAACCGGGTTCATTGCAAGTATCGGGATAAGGCCAGCAATACTCTTCGGTGTTGTTCAACCCGTCACGATCGGTATCGAAATTGGCATCAGAGGCATCATTTTTGTCCAGACCTTTCATAGTGACCGAGCGACCATCAACAGCAGAGAAATTGATCCAATCCTCAAAGATGTTCTCATGAACGTCAGGAATTCCGTCACCATCCGTATCCGTAGTAGGTGGTTTTTCTCCAAATGTATCATCCGGATGGACGTTTGATACTGGAGAGATGACAGGGAATTGTGACATGAACAATAGCCCAGCAATCACAGCCAATGAGGTGAGTAAAGTGGTCTGGCTTCTACGCAACATAATCACCTACGGCGTAACGCCCTATCCAAACTCCTTGTCTCCACGCTTATAGCACTGATGGAGCGTTGTTCATACACGGTTGCGTTGTCAGTGCTCAGAAAACAAACAAAATCGTCTGTTTCAAGCGGTGTATTCAATATCCGTCTGCACTCGCCTTGCAACGATTCAGATGGGCATGTCAGTTACGCACCTCGGAACAGGCAGTCGTGGCAATGCCACATTGCTCAGTTCAGGGTCGTCACATATCCTTGTTGATCAAGGCTTCAGTGGAGTTCAATTGGAAAAGCGGCTCAACATGCTCGACGTCTCACCAAACGATTTGGAAGCGATTGTAATCACTCATCATCATGGCGACCATGGAGGGGGTGCATTGATTGCACAAAAGCGATGGAATGTACCGGTTTTCGCCAACCATCGAACCACGGCTGAACTTGGACTTTTACCTGAACTAACCCACCAATTTGAGGCCCTCGACGTCCTTCAATTCAACCAAGGAATTTCCCTCCTCCCAGTCCCAGTCCCTCATTCAGGAGCAGATAACGTGGCCTTCGTGGCCAGCCATGGAGGTGAACGTTCAGCAATCATTACTGATTTGGGCAGTTGGACGAATGAATTAGTCCACCATGTTCGGGGCTGCCAACACATCGCTGTGGAGGCAAATTACGATCGTAAGCGATTAATGGCAGGACCCTATCCATCGTCTCTCAAAGATCGCATAACAGGAAGAGGTGGACACTTGTCGAATGCCCAAACGGGTGAGTTTCTACGCCATGTATGCACAGATGCAACGAGAAGCATCACGCTAACACACCTCTCTGAGATGAACAATGCCCCGCACTTAGCGGAGTCGAGTGTTCTGTTTGAAATTGACGAGGTCTTCGAAGGAGACATTAACATTTCAATGCAAGATGGCCCCCAATTTTCACACTTTATCGGCCGCCGTGACGGCGATGGATTCGCAACAAACGCCATTCAACGAATCCAACGAGAATTGCTCTGAAATCACAACGTTCAGGTCAATGCCTAAATGCATCCGAAGAACTACGTCAATCAAGGGGAGGTCATTGTGCGTCGTCAGAACACTTCAGAAGATGATGATGCGGTGAGTGAAATCCTCGGCGTCATCATGATGCTTGCGATGGTTATTACCATCATGGGTGGCGTTTGGATTTTCCTAAATCCCTATCTTGTTGCCTTCCACGACAACACAAATTGGAACAGTGCAAGCAACATCGCCGATCGTGTCGAAGACAGAATTGATGTTGTGGGTGACTCTCCAGACGGAACTGGGACGCGTCAGGCATTATCATTGAAATCCTCCTCCATCAATCCAGCGAATCTCGTCGAAGAATGGGTGATATCATCCGATTTAACGCCACTCGAGGTGGTAAATGTCAATGAATTGAACGCAAGTTCATTTGAATTCCTGGCACTAAACGAAACCGTAACAACTGTGGTTGTTGAATCGGTTCAAAATAGATCGGAGTTTTCGGTAACACCCACATACGAATGGACAACAGTCGACCATAATTTAGACAGCGAGTCGTTCATTATCATCGATTTTTACAATGCAGGAGGCGATCACGTTCACCGATGGTCACGCTTTGTACTATCAGGCCTTAGCATCAATACTGCAATTGACGGAGGCATGAACCAAATCGCTCTCGTCAACGATGCACGAATTACAAGAGACCCTTCCACTTCATGGTCCATTGAAGAAGCACCACGTTTGCGACTTGATACGCTGGTCGATGGTTCAACACGGCTATCGATCGTCTTGACCGATATTCGTCTGGAAAGTGTCCTTGGGAACGGGCCAAATGTTGGTTTCAAAGTTGAATCACTTGGACCAATTCAACTGTTTACTGGAGAATCCTATAACCTCCAAATCAAAGTCACAAATACATTGCATTCTGTGATTGATCCGCAATACCATGACATCTGGTTGAATGAATACACCATCAATCGTGCCTCGGGCACACTTGGGGAATTTGTTGGCATCGCACCATATCAGCGAGCAAGCGGAAGTGATGGATTGACGGTAGAAACACAGGGAGAACCACTCTACCTCGAAATTGATGTCAGAAGGTTGGCGGTGAATGCATGATTGAACTTCATCGTGATGAAGAAGCTGTTTCTGCAGCGATTGCAACTGTTCTTCTGTTCGGTGGAGTCATTTCGATCATCAGTTTGATGATGCTCACCATGATACCTGTCATCGAGGAACTAGAGGGCAGTGTTGAGCGCCACGATATGGCAGCACAGATGACTCAGTTTAATCATCAAACAACCACCTTGTCTGAACAAGGAATGCCGGGTGATGTTGTAACACAAGAATTCGTGCCGGTTGATGGCGCACTCACATGGGACATGATGCGTAGTGGCATGTGGTATTCGTCAACATGGCAAGAAGACCACTCATTCCGGATTCGAGACGTGCTTGACTTCGATGACATGCTCAAAATTAAGCACCCCGAGTCAACCACTTCAACCGCTTGTTTCTCAGATTTAAGACTCGGACCGGACCGCCCATACCTCTACTCTGCGCCTCTATGGGCAGACAGCGTCATCCTCACAACCAAACCAGGTCTAAGTTTCCCTCTTGGACCGATTAAAGTCGATGTCCTTCGCAATGGTCTTGTTCACGAATCTGCAGAACTGTTTGTCGATGATGTTCAAGAATGGACATTTGATGACGCTGAGTGGTCGATCCAATCAACGCAGGAACTCGCAGTCTACTGGATGCGAAATGGCCAAGGAACGACTGAAGTTCGGCCTACGGATGCGAACGCAAACGGACTTGGACGGTCATGGGCGTTACCGTTACCTGCAGGAACCGTGCATTTGAACATCGTAGCAGAAGAACTCATGATGGTTCACGGCAACGGAGTTTTTGGTGATTTTACAGAGGTTGCTCTTGCATCAGAACTTGTGAATGTCCGAACAAGTTGGACAAAGACCATGACTCTCAACACTCCACAAGTCGTTCACATCACCACAACAACCGATGCACAGTTGATGCTCTCTGTCGGCTCAGAGGGATCAACAACGTGGAAAAGCTTGACCGGCTCAATCCATGGCACTACGTTCATCCCTCCTACACAGGAGGGATACGTCCTTCTGTCAAATCCAAATGAAGAACCTGCAACGGTCACTTGGAGAGGTTCTGGAGTTACGGTTGATGAATTGAGCAGTTACAGTGTAGCCTGGCCACCTGTTGGACTTGACGGTGCAAGTATGTTGCAAAGTGACAATCCTATCTCGGTCGTGTGGAGCGGGGACTCTTCGCCTTCTGGCGTCTATGAATTGGGCGCTCTTGATACAGGAATGCAATCGGGATTGGAGATGCATTCCAACAATTCAAACACGTTCAACATCGAAATAAGAAGCAATGGCGAACAATCCATACTCAATGTTTCTACTCTTGCAGAGAATGAAAGTGTCCTCAACTACGGAGATGCCTTGATTGTCCCTGTTAATGGAGAGGAGATTTCCATTGATACCGTTGAAGGTCATGGTATGTTTGCACTTGTGGAACAAGGGGCCATTGGACTTCATGATGGGCTTCACGATGGAGCGCGGCGCTGTGTTTCGATCGATGTCACTGCATCTGGCTGGGTTGATTTGACAATGCCATGGAACAGCATGGGTGGACGAAGTATCGTCGATCTTCAGCAAGCATGGCAAACCGGGGCATTTCCTGCAAGTTTGCATATCGAACTTTACGGACTCATTGTCGAAGAACCATACACGCCGATAGGAAGTGCGTGGGTCATGCAAATCTCTCGCTTTGTCTACGAATTTGATTCATCTGTAACGGGCATGGAAGTAGCTATGAGCGGTGGTGCTGTTCTAACAAACCATCCCGAATACAAACCAACAGTCATTGCCTCACCTGCTGATCGAGGTGGCCCTGGACCACGATTTGCCGCAACAATACCGGCACTTCACCCTACAAGTGATTCGGCAGTAGGGGGTGGTGTTTTATCGATGGAAGTCACCTTGAGCAAGCGAACATCCCTCGCAAGCGATGTCGCTTACGAAGTACGTCGAGGATGGGCTGAGCCCTATGGAGGCGCAATCGCCTCTTCATCAACCCAAGGTTTGGAGGCAAGTGAGGATTGGACAATTTACCCTGGTCGCTTAGATTTGTTAACCGATTACGTTGGATGGGTTCCAGACCCTGGCTTTGGCACTACTGAATCAGTGTGGCACACAGCGGGACAGCCGATTCAATTTTCACTTCAAATTTCATCCCTCGACGCTCATGTTTCGGAGGTGATTGCTTGAACATTTCATCCTTGCAGAGGAACCGAGAAGGTGCTGCTACTGAACTTGGTTATGTCTTCACCTTCTTGCTCGGCGTTTTGCTCTTGACAATGTTCAGTTTGTGGATTTACGACATTGAAACAGCGACACGAGAACGCTGGAATGAAGAAGCAATCGATGCGAATATGAACGAACTATCCGCAGCGATAGAACGTACAGACATCGCTAGTCGAATAGACAATTCGTCCTATGCTGAACGAGTCTATTGGCGAGCAACAGAAGCAGATGAATCACAATTCTCTTTGGAATTAACAGATACGAAGCTGATTCTTCATGACGAGCAAGGTGAACTCGATACAGAGCGTTCACTTTCTGGAACAGCATCTGCCCCTCACACAGGAATCGTTGATCTCGCAGGCGTGGAAGCAATTTGGGTCGTTTATCACAACGGAGTCATCTCGATTGAACTCGACCGACCAATGTTCTAACGCCCCATGATGGCCGAGTGAACTTGCGATTGAACCTCTCGCATTCGAGTTCGGGCACCCAGTTCTCTGAATACTGCTAATGCTCTTTGAAGGTACTCCATTCTACGTTGTCGGTCTGGAGCAACTCCACCAAGTTTTGAGAGTAATTCACCAATTTGCATTCGCAAGTCGTTTGCCTCAGCGATGATCAGTGCTTCACGATATCGTTCAAGAGCCTCCTCAATGCGACCACTGTCCTCAAGGACTTCACCAAGAAGAATCATTAGTTCCACCATCGAAACAGGATCACCTGCGTCTGTCATAATGTTGAGTGATTCCGTATAATGGTGCATGGATGTTTCAGCATCATTCATTTTCGCATGATATCGTCCAAGTAGAGCCTGTGAACGAGCGTGAGCAAGTAAATCATCGGTTTTGTCCGTACGCTCAAATGCTTCAAAAGCATGCTTTCGAGCTCGCTCTACCTCACCGAGATCGAGGAGTGCTCGCCCTAGAATGATTTGGGCACTCAACAACGATTCATCGTTGGAAATAATCGCTTCAACTTCAGAATAGGCTTCCAATGCCTTTGCTCGATCATTCTTTCTTCGGTACAGATAACCCATGTTGTTGTACGTCCGAGCAGCGCCTTTTGCATCCCCAAGCTCAACTTGGACCTCAAGTGCTTCTTTATGGGCTGAGAGAGCTTTATCGGTTTGTCCTTGCTTCATAGCGATGTCTGCTTGGGAACCAAGAATTTCAGAATAAACAACAGCAAGTTTCGCATCTTTTGCAGCCTTACTGGCTGTTTCAAAAATTAATGAAGCCTGCTCAAATCGCCCAAGCATAAGAAGAATATCTCCTTGAAGTTGCATCATTGGAGCCATTAAGGATGGTTGGAGGCGTTCAATGTTCACACTCTCGATGAGGCTAAGCAGTTCAAGATGCCCTTGTGAAACCAATTGTCGGCCAAATTCTACGATCTTCTCGATCGCTTCTTGCTCGTGTTCAGAAGCCAATTCATGGTAAATTTGTTCGAGGGTTGTTTCCGATGACTTGCTCAATTTACTGTAATAGTTCGCACATGTGCTGTGGACAGATTGTTTGGTTTGCTCATCGATGCTTCGAACAAGGAATTCTCGAATCAAATCGTGAACGTCGTAAACGTCTGTGTCAACTTGGCGAGCAAGCCCTTGTTCGACGAGGCTTCCAAGTACATCCACATCTAATTCATGCGCAAGTAGAGCGTCAAGAGATACAGATTCTCTGAAGATTGAGAGGACAGTAAGGACACGCTTCTGCTCTGCGGAGAGTTTAGAGAAAATCTCCTTTGTAACGTAATGTTCGAGCGTATCGTGGAATGCACCCGCAGAAGCACCACGATTGATCAATTCAAGAACCAGGGGGTGGCCTCTTGACAACCCGTGGATATGGAGCCATTGTTCGGTTGAAAGATCATCAAAGCCGGAGAGAAGATTACGAGCAGAATCCGAATCAAGACCATCGAGTGGGAGAACAAGACTTGTGATTCGACCTTCAGCATCTTTTGTTGGTACAACAGGTTTGAAAGAACGAGAAAAGATAACCAAACCGATGGATTCCTCGCTTCCAAGCAATCCAAGTGTCATCGATTGAATCGTCTGGAAAAGAATTGCATCGGAAACTTTGTGAAAGTCATCGATTACGATGAGCGTAGGTGTGTTTTCCAAGGAATCTATGAGAATACGTGCAGCATCATCAGGCTTCGGCACAGGTGTTGCCGCAAGATAGTCAGCGAACGAAGAATCGCCAATGTTGAGCAACCATTCTGCTAAGGATTCAAACAAAGCACGGGAGCCTTCCCAATCCTGACAACGATGGTACAAGAGATTCCTTCTGTGCATGAATCGCTCAATCAACTTCGCAGCAATTGTGGTCTTACCAATTCCAGCAATTCCAGGAATCATCAACGTTGTTGCTCGTGCATCGAGGAGGTTGACCATGTTATCGAGTTCTTGTTCACGGCCAAAGAAATGTCTCAAGCGTGGAAGGTCACCGAGTGAGGTTACGAGTTGTTTCTCAACTTGTTTTGAAAGGTCGCGTTCGATCAAATCCTCAGAAAGAGAGCGTGCATCAAGAATAAGATTGTCATCTAAGTAACGGATGATATCAACCGGTCGCATGGTAAACGGCAAGACTTCGTGCGCTGCACCAAGTGAGGTTGAAATTGTCTCACCCTCGATGTTAATGCAACGAAATTGGAATTCTCGAAGCCGCCCCCATGTATCTTCAGCAGCAAGGATGCCAGCGTCTGTTAGGAAGTATGCTTTGCGCTTCCGACTCACACCTTGTACGTGTGCCTGTCGTTCAACAAGAAGGCCTTGATCTCTTAATCCAGAAATTGCCCGAGGTACGTTTGAACGTGCAATTGCCACAGCATTAGCAATACCCATTTGTGAGAGCGAGAAGGGGACTTCTACCTTTTCTTTGAAATCAGCATAGTCGAGAAGGTGCAACAACACCTTTTCTTGAACGCCAGGTTTGGCAATCACTCAACTTCACCTACTCACTGGCTTGGTGGTTGGTAGTTAGGGTCGGGAACCCATTGATTGGATTCTTGATCCCATAGCCATCCAGGATGCTGAGCCGAAGCCTGTGGTGCTGCTGGTTGCGGTTGAACCGAAGCAGCCTGTGGTGCTGCTGGTTGCGGTTGAACTGGAGCAGCCTGTGGTTCAGGCGTCTCGACAACCTCCTTCCGACCCCACGCATATGGGTCGACTTTTTCTTCCATCTCTCCGGGCACGCCAAACCCTTCATCTTCGATGTCTTCGAACTCAATGAAGAAGTAACCAATACCGCCTAGAAGAATCAATGCACCAATGACGATACCAATGATGAGGATGAGATTCGAACCTTCGTCCGTCTCACCGACTGAAACCTTGAAAGAAGTTGGTTCAGAACTACCTCCAAACGTTTGTCCGTCCATCAAGAACTTGAGATCGTTGGAAGCATCGTTCATGTCTTGGAGGCTGAGTTCCATAGTCCATGTACCCGTATCTCCAACGACAACTGTCTTGATGAGCGTTTCAGAAGCTACGGAACGTGCTTCGATTCTCGCACCGGGCAATCCAGTTCCACTAAACACTGCAGGATCTTTTGCCGTTACAGACTCGGAAGGGTCATTTCGAGTCACATCAAATTCAATCGCTTGCACAAAGAACGTGACATCTCGCGACACAGCAGATTCATCGAACGTATCACGAACGACAAATCGAACGTTTTCGATGGTCCATGAAGTAATGTCCTCGTTTGATTGAGAGATTGCAGGGTCGTATCGAGCGAATCCCTCGCTGTCGATTGTGATGAAATATGGATGCGTATCATCGCTTGGATCTGTTTGGTCATCGAGGAAATCGATGCTCAAGTCAGCAAATGATGCATCAGGGTCAGTGAAGTATTGCTTCAAATCCAAAACTGCTCCGCCTCCACACTGATTCTCAGAAGTAGAACCAACTACACAGAAAATCGTCAATTGGTTAGGCCAATTTGATGAATTGAACTGAGGTGGAATGTTGTTTGCATCCGTTGGTTTGGAGATCGTAATTCGAACAACATCCTCCAACGAGTAATCTTCTCCATCGTATGCCTTGACACGAATTTCATACTGGCGCTCATGGATGAGCTTGCTCGTATCCCACACAGCAGACCAGGAATATCCAGGACCGGTTTGTTGGAAGGTCGTTACTGGACCTGGCCCATCCGAGAGAATTAATCCACTTGCAAGGTCAAGTATCTCAATTTCAACTCGAGTAATGGTACCATCTGCACCATCGCTAGCAAACCCAATCAGTGTTGTTGTGGTTTCTGCTCGAACAGGTTGTGTCCCATCCGGCTCAAGAAGATCAACGATTGGAATGATATTGTCATTGAGAACGGTCACAGTTCGAGTTGATATTACACAATTTCCTTGAACATCATCGCAGAAATCACTGTCGCTTGCCCACACTTCGAAGGTGTATTCACCAGATTCAAGTTCCTCGAAATTCCATTCATAGGCCCAGGCAACAGACCCATCGATGGCGAAGTGAGAGGCGTAGCCATTCGGACCTGAGACGTCGAACCAGATGTCCTGGATGTCAGATCCCCAAGTGCCAGAGTACGGATCGGAAGCAGTACCTGTGAAGAGAATCTTCCCATTGGAGTGTGTAGATCCATCCAACGGCTCGTTAAGGTAGAGCGTTGGTGGCACCAGATTCAATTTGAACTTACGAACTTCAATTGGCGAGTAATCCAATCCATCATAGGAACGGATACGGAAGGTAACATCGCTCTCGCCATCAGGGTGAGCAGAAAGATCCCAGTCGAAAGACCAAGTCTTGAACGGGTGGTTTTCCTTCGTCAATTCGCCGTTTGCTCCAGATGTGTCAACTGCGTAGTACCAATCGGTACTGCCAGGAGGTTGGATTTCAACACGCTCAATCAAACCAAATTGCCGGTCGTATGCGATAATATCGAGAGGATATGGACCTGATTGACCATCCCAGGCGGTTCCTGTGATCACTGCGTTGATGGCAAAGGAATCTCCATCGTACTGTTCAACGGTTACACTCGGCCGTTGGTTATCGAGGCTGATAACATCGTCGATTGAGCCACTGAGCACGAAGTCAAAGTCCTTCTTACCCTTACCAAACTTGTAAGCTTCAACGATGTAGAACGGCAATTCTCGGCCGTTTGCACAATCTGGATCATCCGCATCAACGAATGTATCTCCGTCGTTGTCATAACCGTCTGAGCAAGTATCCTCATCGAGAATAACTGGGTTGCTTGGATCGGTTCCCGGTACTGTGACACCAGTCTCTCCAACGAAATGGTTCCAGTTTCTGTCAAGAAGGAAATCCGAAGGCAGTGACACTTGTTGTGTGAATCCAAAACTGTCCGTCGTCAACTCGTAGAGAGGCAGGCCAGTCGCATCCTTAATGACAACAGTTGCACCTGCAACGTTGCTGTTCTTGGCCTTGACTTGATAGCGGACAAGTTCACCTTGTCGAACTTGGGAACCCCATGCTGAGTTTTGATTCTGGACGTGTACCTTCGATGGATCAAAATTCTGCAAATCTGCAAAGGAGAAAACCGTCGAGTTGTTGACCAATTCAATTGCAAGCGGCATGTCTCGTGGTGGAACTGAAGCAGTATCAGGTAGGAGAAGACATTCTGATTGGACATAAGGACACTCTGCACCAAGCCATTGAAGCATTACAGGGTAGCTGTACTCGCCACCTGCATCGGGAATGTATTCTGACTGAACGGTGACTCGGGATTCAGAAATGTTGTAGACTTGCGTAGCATTGGTCCATGTGTTTTCGGAAAAATAGCCGATTGAACCGTACTTCTGCCCATATTGATTGTCGAAGTGAGAAATGTTCGCTGCAAACTGACCTGCTTCAACAGAATTGCGTTGTACGTTCACGATCGAACCCTTGATTCGCAATCCATCGCCTTGGTTGTTGGTGATGGTGTTGTCAACAATGGTTGCAGATGAAGTGAACACGTGAATTGCTGGACAATTGAAATCTCCACCGTACATCCACAAAGAGGTGCATGTTCCTGAGTTGTTGGAAATGATGTTGTTTGCCACATATGCACGATTTGGCGATGGGCCCGGATAATTGCTACCTTGATCACGATAGTGGTATTCACCGATTTGAATGGGTTCTTTGGCAGTGTCTTGGACGGTGTTGTTTTCAATCACAACATCGGATTGTCCGTAGACCCAGAATCCGTTGAACCCCGTAATTGGACCGACGGTGTTGCGGTGTGCCATGACGGTTGAGTCACGGATACCGAAACCAGAACCACCGGAAGCGCCTGAGATGGTGTTGGACGTTGCAGAGACAATGGCACCATCGTAGGCGGTGATACCTGCGCCTTCACCTGTTGTGATGATGTTGTTGTCAATGTAGAGCGTGTGTGCAAAATTTCCCGTCGTTTTGTAGGAGTTTGTATCGATTGCGTTGCAGAGAACATCAAAGGTGCTGTTGCCTAGGGAACCTGACGAACCTTTGAAGAAAACACCGTATGCGTTATCTTTGATGTCAAGGTTGTCCATTGAAACATAGGAGGATTCTGCATAGATGAGTACACGACCTCCGCCTTGATTACCACATTGAGCTTGTGTGTTTCCAGTGAATGTTGAACCAGTGATCGTCAATGCGGAGAGGATACCTGCTCCTGCTTCGTATGCACGAACTGCTGCTGCATCGTATCCACGACCGTCGTCACCAAGTGTAAAGGTCGAATCACGAATGGTTGGTGCTGCGAAGTCGAGTGCGATAACGTTGGATGTATTGATGTTGGAAAAGGCAAGGTTATCCATGTTCGCTGAGGAACCCTCGAAAACGAGAGTACCGTACTGGACGGCTTGCAAGGTTTGTACATAAATTGGGTATCCGTAAGCGTTGTTGAACGATACGTATGACATCCCTGTTGACGCTTGGTTGATGGTGCTTCGAATAATGATTCCAGAACCACATGCAGCGTCAGAGTTGGTCAAAAGTTGGTTACCTTGTTGATAGCATCGTCCTGCGACACTGTAATCGGAGGGAGTTGCCCATTCAAATCGGACCTGAGATGAAGCGCTTCCTTGTGAAGCACCACAAGATGCTGAACCTGCACAAATAGCACCTTCGACGTCGATGTATGTCCCAGCAGGTATGTTGATCGTTGTTCCAGCGTTGATGACGAGTTTCGCGCCTTCTGCAACCGTTACGTCGCCCGTGAGTGTGTGGGTGCCAGACCAAGTCTCTGTCGTAACGATTGTTCCGGATGAAGTTTCGTTAATAGCGCTCGCAGTGGGCACAGTAATCAATCCAATCATGAGGGATGTAAGAAGGAGTCCTACAAGCCCAACACTTTTTCCAACATTTGCAAATTGCATGTTCATTCCTCTTTTTCATTGCAGAGACTGAACAAATATAATACTGCGCCCCGATTGACAGCGCTAAGAATATCATATTCTAATTTATAGTATCACTTTTTACCCATCAATAATATCAAATCAATTTAATTGTATCAATTTTTTATCTCAATTGAATCAGCAATTTGTGCTATCAGTGAGTTGATTGAGCCATGCTTTTGCTTTCAAATGGCCATAGCCTTGTAACGAATCGTGTTGCGAATCGAGACTAATCGAATCGGCCAAGGCCCGCTTGACAAGTTCTATGCAAGCAGTCGTAGATTGCTGATTTGGCTTAAGTTCGGGATGGGCCTCAAGGATCAATGCCAAAGCTCCTGCAACGAAAACTGTCGCATCTGAGGTTCCACTCGAGGTGTACCATGATTCATCCTCTCCAGTTGAGAGGATATTGACACCAGGCGCAGTTACTTCGGGTTTTTGATGAGGATATACTCGATTGTTACCATCTGCATCGATGGATTCACCCCTTGAAGATTGACTCCAGACGTTTCCGTCCCGATCAGATGCGCCAACTGTGATGACCAGATTGACGTTTCCAGGAGCGCTAACAAATCCATCATCTCCTTTCCCACCGTCATTGCCTGCTGCAGCAACCACGAAGATACCCGCGTCGATTGCCTGGCGAGTTGCAGAGGCCGCTGGACCTTCTCTCGATGCGGATTGATCTTGCTCGCCTCCAAGGGAGAGAGAAATAATATCTGCTTCAAAATCAAAGA
>Ga0181568_10000892_pt1 | contig 27316 bp, 26 predicted proteins | sample 101ome_20_FD_133758 | JGI IMG/M metagenome (GOLD analysis project Ga0181568, IMG submission 133758) | Coastal salt marsh microbial communities from the Groves Creek Marsh, Skidaway Island, Georgia - 101404AT metaG (megahit assembly) | ecosystem: Environmental > Aquatic > Marine > Intertidal...
CAAGCTAAAAGAGAGTCGTTTAGCTAGATATTTAAATCACCCTAAATATAAACACTTAAGAATTGATTTAAGTGATAAACAAGCAATAAATAATGTGTTTGATCTTTATAAACCTGATAAAGTTGTAAATTTAGCAGCTCAAGCTGGCGTCAGATACTCTATTTTAAATCCTAGAGCCTATTTAAAAAGTAATGTAGTTGGTTTTTTTAACATTTTAGAACTTTGTAAAAATTTTAAAATAAAACATTTAATTTATGCAAGCACTAGTAGCGTTTATGGCGAAAATTCTACTCCTTTTTCTGAAAAAACTAACTCAGATAAACCTCTTCAATTTTACTCAGCTACAAAAAAAAGTAATGAGATTATGGCTTATGCTTATAGCAATTTATATAAATTTAAAACAACTGGTTTAAGATTTTTTACTGTTTATGGTCCATGGGGGAGACCAGACATGGCTTATTTTAAATTTGCAAAACTTATCCTAGAAAAAAAAAAGATTACTATTCATAACAAAGGAAATCATAAGAGAGATTTAACTTATATTGAAGATGTTTCGAAAATTATAAAGAAAATTGTATTCACGAAAAAAAACTACAAAAAAATCAATGGAAATATTAATAGTACCATTTTTAATATTGGAAATTCTAAACCGATCAAATTAAAAGAAATTATTAATTTTTTAGAAAATAGCTTAAAACTTAAAGCAAGGAAAAAATTTATATCTAAACAACCCGGTGAGATGCTGAATACATTAAGTGACAGTAGAAAATTAAAAAGAGAATTTAAAATTAAAATCAATACTTCATTTCAATCAGGTTTAGAAAAATTTATAACTTGGTTTATGAACTATTATAATTATAGGAAGTAAAATAATATGAAAAAAATTATGTGGATATATCCCAGGCACCTTAATTTAAAAAGAATGGTTGAGAAAAAGAATAAAAAATTTTTATCAAAAATTATATTTGTTAAAGAAGATCAATTAAAACTTATTAATAAGATGCTCTCGGTAGTTGAAGTACTAATTAACTGCCCGACAAAATTGTTTAATAAAAAATTAATAACCAATTCCAAAAAATTAAAATGGATTCATTTTGGTGGAGCTGGTGTAGAAAAAATTTTAATTAATGAATTGATAAAATCAAATATTATTTTGACTAATGGTAAAATAATACAAGGTCCAGAATTAGCTGACCATACAGTATCTTTGATCTTGTACTTTACCAGAAATCTTGGATCGTTTGTAAACAAATCTAAAATTTATAAAAGACCGATTGAATTAAAAGGAAAAAAATGTGGTATACTTGGTGGTGGTGGAGCTGGAATATGTATTGCTGAAAAACTAAAAAGTTTTGATACAAAAGTAAGAATTTTCGATGACAATTTATTACCCATGTTAAGTTTTATAGATGAGTATTATGACAGCTCAGAAATATTAGAAAATATAAGCGATTTAGACTTTTTAATTAGCGCTTTACCTTTAACAAAATTTACGAAAAATCTGATTAATAAAACCTTTTTAGATAAAATGAAAAAAAATTCGATATTAATTAATATTTCAAGAGGGCAAATAATTAATTTTAAAGACCTTGTTTCAAATAAGCGTTACAAAAAATTTAAAGGAATTGGATTAGATGTTACAAATCCAGAACCACTTCCAATAAATAATGAGTTACGATATGCAAATAACGTTGTACTAACAAATCACACTGCTGGACTTTCTGATCATAATAGATCAAGGTCGATATCTCTAATTTTTACGAATATAAAAAGATATTTTCTAGGAAGACCTTTGTTAAATGTAGTTGATAAAACAAGAGGTTACTAGAATGAGAAAAAATACTTTAGTGCAAGCAAAAGCGGTTGAACAGTATGACAAATCCGCATTAGTTTCTAATAAGGATTATCCTTCTTTAGAGTTAGTAAGACTTGAAAGACTGTTTTTAAAAAATCCAAAAGGAAAACTATTGGAATACGGTTTTGGCTCTGGTTGCAACACTCTTCATTTATTAAAAAAAAATTATGATATTACAGCATTGGATGTTTCAAAAAATGCAATTTTAAAGTTTAAAAAAAAAATAAGTAAAAAAAACAAAATAAAATTTGTACATTTAAAAGCAAATTCTACAAAATTACCCTTTAAAAATAATACTTTTAACTTCATTATAGCAATGAGTGTGTTGTCCCTTTTAGGGTCCAAAAAAACCATAATAAAATTATTTAAAGAGTTTGATAGAGTTTTAAAAAAAAATGGAAGACTAATTTTAGACATAAATACTAAAAAATCTAATGTATCAAATAAGAAAAAGGAAAAAAATAAAAGAAGTTTTACTTATGTGGTAGACGACTACATCGAAACTTATTGTGTTGGATCTAAAAAACAATTTACACAACTAGTTAAACCATTTTTTAATATTATTGATGTAGGTTTTTCAAAGCATCAATTATTTAAAAAAGAAATTTCAGAATTTATTATTTGTTGTGAAAAAAGAAATTCATAGTAGTTTTTCAATAAACTTATCTGAGGCGAAAAAATTTGCAAAAATTTCGGGAAATTCTAACAAGATTCATTTGGACAAAATTTATGGATTAAATTCCTTTACAGTTTTTATAAATAAAAAAAATAATTATTCTTCATCGAAAAATAGTTTTGAAAAGAAAGTAAAAAAATATTTTAAAGGTTTTAAAATTTTAATCCACAGGATACCCGAGATAAATACTAGACAAAATCTAAGCTTACTTAATAGAAAACTTCCCTCATTCACTGAATATTTAAATAAGAATAAAAATCAAATTTCAAAAATTATTTAATTAATGAAAAAATTTATAATTGAAAGTAATAATATAATTATTAAACCTTTTGAAAAGGAAACAATAAGTAAGAAATTTATATCTTTTTTAAACAATTCAAAAGTGAATGAGCATTTGACTGTAAAAAAAAGAAAACAAACTCGTAAAAGCGTATTAGCATATCTCGCAAAAATAGAGAAAGAACAAGACTTATATTTAGCTATTTTCGCTAAAAAAAATTATAAAAATAAAATAATTGGTTCGGCAACTATCAGGAGAAAAAAATTAAACTCATGCTATGTTGGTTATATGATTGGTGACCCAAAATATTTTGGAACAAATGAAAATAAAGATGCTTTTAAAATTATAATTAGTTTTTCTTTTTCAATTTTAAAATATAAACAAGTTTTAGCTGGTGCAACAATCGGCAATATTGCAAGTAATTTTTTTCTATTAAAAAATGGATTTAAAATTATTAAAAAAACTAATACAGATTATTATTATAAATTAGTAAAAAAAAATTTCAAAAAAAATATTAAATTTAAATATTATGAAGAAAGTTAATTATATTGAAGCTTTAGATTTTATTGATAAAAAATTAAATAAAGTTAAAAACAAATTTAATTTAAAAATCCTTTCAAATTTTAATTCTTTTTACTTAGAAAATTTTTTTCAATACTTCTTACTTAAAAAAGAATTAAGAGGAAATTTTTTAAAGACTGATTTTGATCAAATTGAACAACAATTAATTAAATTGGATGGAAAAAAAATAGATTATTTGATTATTATAAATGATAATAATTTTTTATTGGATAATCAAAAAATACCTATTAGTGAATATTTTTTAAGAATAAAAAAACAAATTAATAATTTAATTAATTTAAAAGAGAAAAATAGTAAGTTAAATATTTTATTTTTTGGCCTAATAGAAAATAATAGTAAAAAAAATAATTTAAAGATTAAAAAATTTAATAAAGGTATTAAAATTTTAATAGAAAAAAATCATCTGACTTTTTTTAACGTAAATGACATTTTTAAATTGTTAAAATATAAAAATTTTTACGATAAAAAAAACCATGATATATCTAAAATTTTATATTCAGAAGAAGCAGCAAAAAATATTGCCAACCAAATTACAAATTTAATTATTAGTGAAAAAAGACCACAAAAAAAATGTCTTGTATTAGATTTAGACGACACTTTATGGGGTGGTACGATAGGTGAAACTGAAAATAAAAATATAAAAATTGGTAAAAAAGGACAGGGAAAAGACTTTTTTAAATTTCAAAAATTCATAAAAAATTTAAATGACAAAGGAGTAATATTAGCAATAGCTTCAAAGAATAATCAAAAAGACGTGAAAGATTTTTTTCACAAGAATAAAAAAAAAATGCCATTAAATTTAAAAGATTTTACAGTAGTCAAGGCTAACTGGGAACAAAAATATAAAAATATTAATGCGATCTCAAAAGAGTTAAACATTGGAAAGGACTCAATAGTATTTTTTGATAACTCGAAGTTTGAAAGAGAACAAATAAAAAAATTTATACCGGAAGTAGAAGTTATAGAGGTTTCAAATAAACCAAGAGATTTTATAAAAAATCTAGAGGAAAGTTATTTTTTTACAAAAAACAAAATTTTAAAAGAAGATAGCAACAAAAAAAAACAATATAAAATTCTGGAGAAAGCCAAAAAATTTAAGGATACTTTCAAATCTAATCTAGACTTTCTTAAAAGTCTAAAAATGAAATTATTAATTAACAAAATAAACAAATATAATTTTTCCAGATGCGTTCAGATGATAAATAAAACAAATCAATTCAATTTAACTTCAACAAGATATAATGAAATTCAATTTAAAAAATATATTAATTCTAACAATTTAAACTCATTTGTCATAAGCTTATCAGACAAATTTGGTGATCACGGAATTACAGGATTAATAATTACTAATAAAAAAAATAATAACTTTGTAAAAATTGATCTCTTCCTACTTTCTTGCAGAATTTTAGGTAGAGAAGTAGAAAATTTCTTGATTAATGAAATTATAATCTATTTAAGAGATAGAGGAATAAAAAAAATACAAGGTATCTATTATAAAACCAAAAAAAATTTTCCTTTCAAAGATTTTTATAAAAAAAATGGTTTTCGAAAATTGAATAATAATAACTTTTATATTAATACAGATACGGTAAAAAAAGATAAAACAAAATTATTTAGAGTGAAATATGAAAGAAACTAAATCATTAATTGAAATAAAAAAAATTTTTAAAATAGTCTTTAAAATTCCAACCAACAAAATAAATTCAAAGACATCTTACAAAAATGTAAAGTTATGGGACTCTCTGAATCACGTAAAACTTATCATGGCACTTGAAAGTAAATTTAAAATTTCCATTAACGCAAATAATGCACATAAGCTACTTAGTTTTAAAGAAGTTTGCAGATACATTTTGAAAAAAAAGATTAAATTTTGAAAAAAATTTTTATAATATCTGATTTGGGCACCAATGTTGGCTTAGGACATTATTCAAGATCATTAGTATTAACTAAAGAGATACAACATTACTTAAAAAATAAAACAAAAATATTTAATTATTATTTTCATTGGAAAAACTCTAAAAATTTAGGATTAAAAACAGTTTCGAGAAACAAATTAAATCAATTTATTTTAAAGAAAATAAGCCGACATTCACCGAGCGTCGTATGCTTTAATGTTAGTAGATTTTTAGAACCTAAACTTTATAATTTTATAAAATTGCTAAAAAATAAATATCCTAATTTAAAATTAGTTGCTATTGATGGTTTTTTAAAAAAAACACATTTATTTAAAAAAATTTGGATACCAAATGTCACATTAAAAAATAAAAAAGATTTTAAAAATAATAAAATAATCTTTGGGTGGGATAAAATTTTAATTAATAAATTTAAAGAAAAGAATAAACCTAAAAAAATTATAAATGTACTTTTTACAATTGGAGGAACAGACAGATATAAAATTGGTGATCATTTACCTCAAATAGCAGAAAAAACTTTTGAAAAAAAAATTAAGCTTACTTGGGTTCAAGGACCATATGCCCCAAGGCCAAAGATATCATCTTCAAAAAGATGGACAATTTTAAAAGATCAAACAAATTTAAAACCTTTGTATAAAAAAATTGATTTTGCTTTTGTTGTATTTGGCGTGAGTTTCTTTGAAATAATAAGTCAATCTATACCTAGTGTTCTTTTTTTTCACAAAAAAAAAATTGAGGATATTCATTTAATAAAATATTTAAAAAAAAGATTATTTGATGTAACATCTAATTTAGAAACTGCTGTAAGTATTTTAAATTATAAAATTAACAATTATAAAAAATCTAAACAAAAGGCAAAAAAACTTAAACAGAAAATAAAATTTAAAAATAGAAAAAAGATTATTAAGAAATTTTTTTATGATTAAAAAAAATATCTATTACTCAAAGCCATACCTAGATAATTCTGATTTAAATTGTCTTAAGACTGTTTTTAAATCAAATTTTCTTACGCAAGGCCCAAAAATAAATGAATTTGAGAAAAAAATTTCTAGTTTTGTTAATGCCAAATATTCAACTGGTTTTAATAGTGCAACTAGTGCACTACACGCAGCTTGCTATAGTTTAGGTTTTAGAAAGAAAGATATTCTATGGACGGTGCCAAATTCTTTTGTGGCTTCAGCAAACTGCTCTAGATATTTAGGAGGCAGGGTTAATTTTGTAGACATTGATAAAAAAACAAAAAATATAAATCCAACTTTATTGTCGGAAAAATTGAAAAAAACTAGTAAAAAAAATATGCCCAAAATAATAGTGACAGTTGATTTTGCAGGAAATCCTGTTTTGCAAGACCAAATTTACAAATTATCGAAAAAATATAAATTTAAAATAATAGAGGACGCATCACATGCATTGGGAGCAAAATATAAGAATAATATGGTAGGAAGTTGTAAATGGTGTGATATTACAGTTTTTAGTTTTCATCCCGTAAAAACTATTACAACAGGAGAGGGAGGCGTTGCCACCACAAACAATGAAATGATAGATAAGAATTTAAAAATGTTCAGGACTCATGGAATAACCAGAGATAAAACTTTTTTAAAAAGTAAATCTAACAAAAATAAAGACTGGTATTATGAACAACATTTCTTGGGTTTTAATTATAGAATGACAGATTTGGCAGCAGCATTAGGAATTAATCAACTAAAAAAAATTAAAACTATTCTAAAAAAGAGAAATTCTATAGCTAAATTTTATAATAAAAAACTCCAAAATTTACCACTTCTACTACCGGTCTTAAGTCCAAAGAGTTATTGTACATACCATCTTTATTCAATTCAAATACTTGGTAAAAATCCAAGTAAATTACAATTGAAACTTTACAATTATTTAAAAAAAAGAAGAATTATTACAAATGTTCACTATCTTCCAATTCATTTGCATCCTTATTATCGTCAATTAGGTTTTAGAAGAAAGCAATTTCCTATATCAGAACTGCACGCTGATAGCTCATTATCGATCCCTATATATGCAGATTTATCAATAAAAAAAGCACAATATATAGTCAAATTAATCAAAAATTTTTTTAATAATTAATTGTAATTTTAGCTTGATGTTCAATAAATGAACACTATAGTTCAAATAATGAACAAATATAACTTTGAAGAAAAAAATTTTAATTTATTAAGAAAAATTGGAAGCGATTCTAATTCGAACCAAAGAAAACTTGCAAAATCTTTAGGCTTTAGTTTAGGAAAATTAAACTACTGTTTAGTAGAGCTTAAAAAAAAGGGGCTTATCAAATTTAACAATTTTTATAAGAGAAAAAATAAAGTTGATTATGCGAGATATATCCTGACACCAAAAGGAATAAAATATAGGACGGAACTTACTCTGAAATTTATGAAAAAGAAAATGGAAGAATATGATGAATTAAAAAACGAAATAAACAAATAATATGTGGGTAGTAATCAAGGCAAAAAAAGACAATATTGAAATTTTAAAAGATAATATTAGAAAAAATTTTTCTTCAGCTAAATTTTATATTCCAAGAATTAAAATAAATGATAAAAATAATAAAAAAAAAATTCAATTTATATTAGGCAAATACCTATTTTGTAATCATCATGATTTTAAAGATGAAAGTAAATTAATTAAGTTGAAATTTTTAAAAGGGCTCGAACAAATTTTGAAAGGTAATATTTTATCTCAAAATTCAATTACTGAATTTATAAGTAAATGTAAAAAATATGAAAATTTTGATGGTTTTTTGAAACCTAATTTTTTCAATGATTGTTATAAAAAAGATGGTCAATTTATTTCCGGACCTTTAAAAAATTTATTTTTCAAAATAAAAAAAATTGGAAAATCAGATTTACGGATATTAGTTAATAATATCAAAGTAATAGTTAAAAATGACAAATATTTTTATACGTCTGTATAAAAAAAAAAGAAACATAAATTGACAATTTTCTAATTGGCAAAGTGCGGAGCTATGGATTTTTTTCAAAATAAAATAAATCAGTTTAATTACTTTAAAAATATTTTAGAAAAAAAAGAATTTAAAAATTCAATAATTCTCTTTTTTTTGATGATGACAGCAATGTTATTAGAAATACTCTTATTAAACTATATTTTAAATATTCTTAATTTTTTTTCGGGCAGAAATTCAGACTATGAATTTTTTGACAGTCACGTATTCAGATTACTTGAACCTTTTTTTAATAAGGAAATAATAATTCTTTTATTTTTTGCTTTATTATTTTTTATAAAGAGTTTGTTTATTATTTTTGTAAGCAAAAAAGAAAATAAATTTTTAGCTAACTTAAGAGCTAATATAAGTAATAAGCTTTTTTCAGGTTATATGAAAATGCCTTTAATATTTAAAATGAGAGCCAATACTTCTGATCTGATTAAAAATATTACAAATGAGGTCGATTTTTTCATTTCAACAGTCTACTCATTTTGTGTAATTACTATGGAGGTCCTACTCCTTGTAGGGATTTCAATTTTTTTACTCGTTTATAATTTTAAAATATCTATAATTGCTATTTTTTTATTCCTAAGTGCAGGAATCCTATTTAATTTATTTAATAAGAAAAAAATTTCAAAATTGGGTGGAAGACGAAGTACACATTTAGAGAAAAGAGTAGAGTCAATTATTGAGGGCTTAAGTGGATTTAAAGATATAAAAATTTTTGGGACTTTCAATGCAATTAAAAATAATTTTGAATTTCATAATAATCAAATTAGCAAAATAAACTATACTGCAAATTTTAGAAATTCGTTAAGTAAGCCATTTTTTGAGCTATTTATAGTAGTTTTAGTTTTCTTGTTTGTTTTCTATACAAATCTTAATTCCAACAATGTTTCAGATTTTGTTCCAACAATAGGAATATTTCTAGTTGCTAGCTATAGATTAATTCCTTCATTATCTAGAACAGTTTCAAGTTTACAAAGAATTCAATTTAACTTTCCAAGCGCATCAAAGTTAAACAATGATTTTGTAAAATTTAAAAATCTAGTTGAGAATAATAATGAAGAAAATCCCAAAAAATTTAATTTAAAAAAAAGCATTAGATTTGAAAATGTTAGTTTTTCATACAAAATTGACCCTAAAAACCAACGTGACTTTATCCTAAAAGATTTGAATTTAGAGGTAATTAAAGGACAAAAAATAGGTATTTCAGGCATTAGTGGGGTAGGCAAATCAACTTTTCTAGACTTATTTTTAGGTTTTTATGAGCCAAATAAAGGAAGTATTTTTGTTGATGGTAAAAATTTAACGAGATGTAAAAATAGTTGGCAAAAAATTGTATCCTGTGTGCCCCAAGAAATATTTATTAAAAATGATAGTTTTCTAAATAATATTACTTTTGGTAAAGAATTGAGCGATATGGGTTATTTGAGAGAAATAATAAAAATTATAGGCTTAGATGATCTAGTTAGCAATATGAATGAAGGTTTAGATACAATCTTAGGTGTTTCTGGATTCAAATTATCACCTGGTCAGCAACAAAGACTTGCTTTAGGCAGAGCTATTTTTTTCAAACCTGAGATATTAGTATTAGATGAATCAACCAGTTCACTAGATAGTTTTAATGAGTCCAAAATAGTTGAGAATATAGTTAGCAATAAAAATAAAATTACAGTATTGTGGGTTTCACACAACAAAGAAATATTTAAAAATTTCGATAAATGCTATGATCTTAAAAACGGAAATTTTTCAGAAATAAAATGAATTTTTTAAACAATAAAAACATTTTAATTACAGGTGGAACAGGTTCTTTCGGACAGGCTTGCGTAGAATATTTAATACAAAAATCAAAGCTAAGAAAAATAATAATTTATTCAAGAGATGAGATGAAACAATATTCAATGCAAAAAAAATTTAAATCAAATAAATTAAGATTTCTTATTGGAGATGTAAGAGATCAAAGCAGACTAAGACTTGCTCTTAAAGATGTCGATTACGTTATTCATGCCGCTGCATTAAAACATGTTCCTGTTGCTGAATACAATCCATTAGAATGTATTAAAACAAATATTTACGGATCAAACAACGTTGTACAGGCATCAATAGATGCTAATGTAAAAAGGGTAATAGCTTTATCTACAGACAAAGCAGTTAATCCTATAAACCTTTATGGAGCAACCAAACTTTGTTCAGAAAAAATATTTACTAATGCAAATGCTATGTCAGGGCTAGGTACAAGATTTTCAGTAGTAAGATATGGCAATGTAATCAATTCTCGAGGATCAATTGTGCCAATGGTAAGAAACTTAAAGATTGAAAACATTAAAGAAGTTCCACTTACAGATGAAAGAATGACAAGATTTTTCATCAAATTAAATGAAGCGGTCATATTTGTTTTGAAATGTTTAGAAAGAATGATCAAGGGCGAAATATTTATACCCAAAATGCCATCAATTAAAATAACAAAACTAATTCAAGCTATACACCCTCAAGCCAAAATGAAAAATATTGGAATTAGACCTGGAGAAAAAATCAATGAGCTATTAATTTCTGGTGATGAGTCTTTCAACGCATATGAATTTTCAGATCATTACGTCATATTACCGAATAATTCTCTATATGAAAAAAATGAATTTAAAATATTTAAAAAAGGGAAATCTGTAAAACAAGGTTTCATTTATTCTTCAAATGATAATAAGTTTTTATCAGTTGAAGAAATTAAAAAATTAATTTAGACACAATCAAATATTTATAATGAAGAAAGTTTTTCTTCGTATTACTCCATCAGATAAGCCAAATAAAGATTTAAAGATATTAAATTTATGCTATTGGCCAAAAAATTTTAGAAAGGATAATTATACTTTAAACTATAAAAATTTTTTCAAGACTCAAAATAATAAAAATAGAATTAAAAATCTTAAATTAGCTCATCAAATTTCAATCAAAATTATTAAATTTTTGTATAAACAAATATCAAAAAAATCTAATTTTAAGTTTTCGAAAGAAGAATATGAATTAATTTTTTATCAATTCATTATATCTTTTACATATATGATAATCGATAGAAAATTAATGATTGATGAGTTTTTTTTAAATAAGAAAATAAAAAAATTTATAGCCAATAAAATTTATCAAAATAAAGACGAATTTATTTGTAATTCCACAATAGAATTTTTAGGTCTTATTCAAACAGACAAATTCAACAATTTTTTAGTTTTAGAAATTCTAAAAGAAAATGAAAAGTTTAATATAGAAATTAAAAAAAACAAAGCCAGAAAGAAAATTAAAAAAAATGTAAATATTAATTTTTTTTCACATTTTAAAGATTTAATACAAATTTACTTATCTAAATTTTCTTACAATTTTAATAAGGTGGTTTTTGAGTCAATTTATTACCCGAGATTAAAATTTATAAAAGATTGTTTAAGATTTAGAATTTTTCCCTATAAAGTTACTAAATTATTCTTCCTTAATTTTAATTCGGAATTAGACGTACAAAGAAGAAATAAACTTAAAAATGATTTAAAACTGTCAAAATTTTCAAAATTGGAAAAATTAGTAGGTAATTTATTATTTGATATAATTCCAAAAAATTATTTAGAAAACTTTGATCAAATAATTAATCATCTTAGTTGTTACAGTAATAAAAAAAAGATTATTACTTCAATTTCATTTTTCCATAATGAGATATTTAGAATATTTCTTGTTTTTGCAAAAAGAAACCAAACAAAGATAATTCAATGTGATCATGGAGGCGGATTAGCCTTTGATAATGTCCCTAATCCTTATATTCAAAAAAAATTTTTTGACAACTTTGCTGTTTGGGGAAAACATTCTCATATAAAAAAAGTTCCCGACAAAAAAAAAATATTTATTAATCCAACATTGCCTAGCTTGGATATAAATTTAAATAATGAAAGTAATAAAAACTACTTATCGATCCTCTTTTATGAATCTAGAAAATTTGTCATCGAATATGACGGATTACAGAGTTTTGAAAATCAAAATAAATCCTTAAATAATTTAATATATATTTCAAAAAAACTTCCCGAACACATAAGTAAAAAAATTGTTTTTAGGTCTCTTAGAAATTATGGTTTAGAGTCAGAAAATAGATTTTATGAAAATGTTCTAAATTCAAAAAAAAATAGAAAGAATTTTGAAATAAGTAAGTCATTTGAAAAGGTTTTGAAACATTCTAAATTGATAGTTTGCAATTTTCCCTCAACATCTTTTTCAGAAGCTCTTTCATTAAATATTCCAACTTTATTATTTTGTAATGAAAGAGAAATTCTATTGGATAAAAAAAGTAGAAATTTCCTTATTAAAATGAAAAAAAATAAAATGTCATTCGATGACGCGTCAAAATTAAAAGAACATATTAAAAATATCTGGGCAAACCCTAATGGTTGGTGGGAGAAAAAAAATATACAAAATTTAAGAACTGACTACTTAAGGAGCTATTTTAACGTTGTTGATCATTTACCAAGTTCATGGATAAAGGATTAATCTAATAAAATGAAAAATATAATTATTGTATGGGATTCCCTTAAAATTGGAGGCGTAGATACCTATTTGTATTATTTAGTTTCAAATAAAAAATTTAAGAAATTTAATATCACCATTCTAACAAATCATAACAATGAGGCTTCGATATATCTAAAAAAAAAACTAAAAAAATTTAACAATATTAATCTAGAAACATACTTTTCATTTTTTACAATAAAATTTGATAATTTGTTACTACGAACTATCTACTTTTTTTTGAAACCAATATTATTTATTTTCTCAGTAATCATCTTTATAAAAAGATTAAAAGGTAGAAATTTTGATGTGATAATAGCTCAATGTGGTAATTATGGAAACTTAAGAAGTGAACAGGCATCTATAATAGCAGCTAATATCTTAGGACTAAAAAAAAAAATAATTGTTATTCATCATAAATGTGAAAAATCTAGAATTTTTACTAAATTTTTAAATAGTATTATAAATTCTTTAATAAAAAAATTTTCAACTAAGTTTGTGACTGTTTCAAGAGCTTCAAAAAAAAGCTTAATGAAAAATTGTAATTTTGTATTTAAAAATAAATTTAATCCAATTGTAATCCATAATGGTATACCTAAAACTGATATAAAAAGGAAAAACTACCTTAAAAAAATTATAAAGAAAAAAAATAAAATTAATATTTGCATGCTTTCAAGAGTTACACCAAATAAAGGTCAAGAGGATTTAGTAAATATGGTTATAAAAAACAATAATAATTCAAAAATTAACCAAATGAATTTCTATATCATCGGCGATGGCGAGAATAGCTATGTAGAGAAATTAAAAACAAAATGTAAAAAAAATAATATAAAAAATATTTATTTCACAGGTTTTCTGAATTTAGAAAGTATTAAAATTTTAACAAGTTTTGACCTATGCCTCTCTCTAACTAGAGATTATGAAGGATTTGGTCTAACAATTGGAGAGTCCATGGTTGCCAGCACACCAGTTATAGCTACTGATGTTGGGGCCGTAAAAGAATTTTTAAATCACAAGAATGGAACATTAATAAAAGTTAATAATGAATTCATGTTGAAAAAAGAATTAATAAACTTTTCTCTTAATAGAAAAAAATTTATAAAAAAGGCTTATCTAGCAAAATCTGAAATTAATAAAAAATTTAACACAAATATAATGGCTAATAAATATTTTTCCCTTATAAATAAATAAATTAATGAATTTTAAAATAGGCAATAAATTAATAGGCAAAAAAAAAGTATTTGTAATTGCTGAAATTGGAGTAAATCATAATGGAAGTTTGCCAGTCTGTAAAAATTTAATCAAACAAGCAAAAATTTCTGGCGCTGATGCAGTAAAACTTCAGATAATTAACGCAGAAGAAAGTTATAGTAAATCTACAGAGTCTTACAAAATATTTAAAAAAAATTTTCTTAATTATGAAGAAATAAAAAAAATTAAAATTTATGCTAATAAATTAAATATTGTACTCTTTGCAACACCGGGAGATTTTTCAAGTTTGAGTATAATAAAAAAATTAAATTTTCCAGCGATAAAGATTTCATCAGGGCTGCTTACTAATATACCATTGATTGTGGAGGCATCTAAATTAAAAAAGCCAATGATAATCTCAACGGGTTTTGCAAATTTAAGGGAAATTAGAGAAACAGTTAATAAAATAAAAAAAATACACAATAAAATTGCAATTTTGAGATGTACTTCAATTTATCCAGCATCAAATGAAAATTTAAATTTATTATCAATTTTAAGTTTAAAAAAAAAATTCAATGCTATCGTTGGATATTCAGATCATTCGCTAGGCAATTTAGCTTGTTTAACATCTGTTAGCTTGGGCGCGAAGATTATAGAAAAACATTTTACACTTAATAAAAAACAGACAGGTGCAGATCACAGGATATCATCGACACCAAAAGAGTTCAAATTGCTAGTTGATCAAATTAGAATGATTGAAAAATCTCTGGGTGAAAAAAATGTTTTTCCCACAAAAATCGAGACAAAATTAAAAAAATTTTATCATAGAACTATTATTGCAAATCGCACTATTTTTAAAAACCAAAAATTAAATAAAGAAAATATTTCTTTAAAAAGAACTAATAAAAATGGAAAAAGAATGCATCCTAGAGAATACTTTAATGTTATTGGAAAAAAAACAAAAAAAAAAATCAATAAAGATGAAATTATAAATTATAAATTTTTAAAATGATTTCACCAGACAAAATAATTATTGGAACTGCTAATTTCAACCAAAAATATGGAATATTGAAAAATAAATTGAATTATCAAAGTATAGTTAAAGTACTTAATTTTTCAAAAAAAAAAAAAATTAAATTTATAGAATTTTCTAAAGATTATAATTGTCTTAAATTAAAATCAAAAAATTTTCAAAAAAATTTTAAATCATATAAAAAAATTGACTTACAAGATGAATATTTTTCTACAGGAAATACAAATAATAAAATTTTAGATTATCTTTTTGAAAAAAAAAAATATAATAGTTGTTATGGAGTTACAATAAGAAAGCCAAACCTTCTTTTAAAAACAAAAGGAAAAAAAATATTTTATTTGTTAAATCGTTTAAAGAAAAATAAAAAAATATCCAAAATAGGAATTACAATATACGACACTAAAAATTTGAATAATATTATAAAAAAATTCGACATAGATTTTATCCAATTACCCTATAATTTTTTAAATTATGAGGTTTTTAATAGAACGAAAAAATTAATTAAAAGAAAAAAAATTGAAATACACTTAAGATCAATTTTTTTACAAGGTTTGTTATTAAAAAAAAATCATGAATTACCTTTAGAATTAAAGAAATTGTCAAAATATTGGCTTTATATTGATAACTACCTCAACTCAATAGGAACCAACAGATATGCGGCATGTTTAAATTTTGCAATTAACTCTGGTGCAGATAAATTAATTATAGGCATAGATAATGTTGATCAATTGAAACAAATTTTTAAGGTTAAAATATTAAAAAAGAAAATTAAAAAATTTAAAATTAAGGAAAAAAAACTAATTGATCCTATTCATTGGTTAAAATTTCATAAAAAATGAAAATTTTAAAAGCTAAACAAACTGATTTAAAATTCTTATTTCAAATTTATAATTATTACATTAAAAAAAATTTATTTTCTTCCAGTAAAAAAATTAAATATTCAGATCATAAAAAATGGTTTGAACAATCTTATTTGAAGGAAAAAAAAGTTCATATATTCATTTTAAAAATTAATAAAATAAGGATTGGTTATATCAGGTATGAAAATATCAAGAAAAATATTTATGAGGTATCTTTAGCTTTAAAACAAGATTGCACCAATTTAGGATTAGGAACTAAAATGTTAAATAAATCATTAAAAAAATTTTTAGTAAAAAAAAAATTTACAATAATTTCAAAAGTAAAAAAGTCTAATAAAAAATCAATTTCTTGTTTTACTAAAAATAATTTTAAAAAAATAAATTTTAAGAATAAATTTTTTAACAACCAAAAAAATGTTAATAATTACCATTTTTTTAAGTATGTTGACAAATAAAAGTAAATTGATAATTACGAGATATGAAATTTGAATTTATAGGGAATGCTTGTGGGATTTTTCACGGATCAAAGGGCACAAAAGTCCTTTGTGACCCTTGGATTGTGGATGGTGTGTTCGAGGGATCATGGTTCCATTATCCCCCTTTGAAAACTAAAATAAGTGATTTACAAAATGTGGATGCAATTTATTTAAGTCATATTCACCCAGATCATTTTGACGACAGATTTTTCAATTTTTCAAAAGATAAAAAAATTATTTTACTTGATGAAGGGCCTAATTTTTTGAAGAAAAAATTGTTTTCGATGGGGTATAAAAATTTGTTGGAAATAAAAAATAATGAAACTAAAGCTTTTAATGAGTTTAAACTTACAATGTTTAAACCTTTTGCCTCTCATATTTATGAAGAATCTTTTATAGGTAATTTAATAGACAGTGCAATTGTATTTCAAGAAAATAATATTACAGCAATTAATTTTAACGATAACACACCAACTAGCGATACAAGTAAATTTTTGAAAGAAAAATTCAACAAGATAGATCTGGCTATGATAAATTATAATGCAGCAGGACCATATCCATCATGTTTTGATAATTTAAGTGAAGATCAAAAAAAGAGTGAAAACGAAAGAATTTTAAAAAGAAATTTTAATCATGTTTATGAAATGTTAAAAATTTTAAAACCCGAGTATGTTTTACCTTTTGCAGGATCATATGTTTTAGGTGGAAAAAATGTTATTAAAAACGAATACCTTGGAACCACTACGTGGGATGAATGTGCAGATTATTTAAATAAAAAAGACTTAATTACAAAAGTCATATGTATGAGGGAAAATCAAAAATTTGATTTATCTCTAAAAAAATTATCTAGTGAGTACGAAAGAATAAATACTTCTGAAATGAAAAAATATTTTGAAAAAATTAAAGATGAGAGATATTCATATGAAAAAGAAGACAGCGTAGATTTAATTAAACTTCAAAATGATTTGGAATTAGCAAAAGATAATTTGAATAGTAAAATAAGTAAATTTAATGTTGATATAAAATCCAATGTCATAATTAAGATAAATGACAGAGAACATAAAGTCATAGAGGGAAAAGACAGTAATAGATATTTATATTGTGATATGGATCTCAGATTACTGAGAAGAATACTAGATAGAAAATCTCACTGGAATAATGCAGAAATAGGATGCCATATTAATTTTATCAGAACGCCAAATAAAATGGATCCTGACGCTCATAAAGCTCTATGTTTTCTTCATTTATAATCAAATAATGAAAAATAAAACAGTATTAATTGTTGCGGCTCACCCGGATGATGATGCATTTGGTTGTGGGGGAACCATTAGAAAACTTGCTAATCAAAAAAATAAAATCTACGCCATGTATTTTACTGATGGGGTGTCTGCAAGAAAAAATGATAAAAAACTTAAAAAAAACATTATTAATCGAAAAAAAAATTCAGAAAGCGCTTCAAAAATAATGGGTATTAAGAAATGTATTTATCATTCATTCCCAGATAATCAACTAGATAAAATACCACTCTTGAAAATTACACAAAAAATAGAAGACCAAATTAAAAAAATTAAACCTGATATAATTTTTACACACTTTGAAAACGACTTAAATTTAGACCATCAAATTATAAATAGAGCCGTAGTTACGGCTACTAGACCAAAACCAAACAATAAACTAAAAAAAATACTTTTATTTGAAACTTTATCAAGTACCGAATGGAAATTTTCAAACAAAGCAAAAGTTTTTAATCCTAATTATTTTGTAGATATTTCAAAAACCATAAATCACAAGATAAAGTCTATTAAGTGTTATAAAAAAGAAGTCTTTAATTGGCCTCACCCAAGATCAGAAAAGGGTGTAAAGACCCTAGCAATGTACAGAGGACAGTCTGTCGGTCTTAAATTCGCAGAAGCATTTCAATTATTAAGAAATATAGACTAAAATATTTCATAAAATCAAAAATTATGTGTGGAGTAGCAGGTATTTATAGTTTAGATGGAACAAAAATTAATGGTTTAGAATTTAAACTTAAGAAAATTTTAAAAGAAATATCACATAGAGGCCCCGATCAAGACGGAGTGTATATAAGCAAAAAACAAAATTGTGGATTAGCAAATAATAGACTAGCAATAGTTTCTCCTAACGAAAAAATAAAACTACCATTTTCAAAAAATGAAAACCATTATTTAAGTTTCAATGGAGAAATTTATAATCATCGGGATATTAAAAAAAAATTAATTAGTAAAAAAATTAATTTTGACGGATCAACGGATACAGAAGTTTTATATGAATATTTAATCAATAATAATTCAAATAATTATAAAGATTTAAATGGGATGTGGTCTTTTGCATTTTATAGCGATAAAGAGCATAAACTATTGATGAGCAGAGATCTACTTGGTGAAAAACACCTTTATTATACAATTCAAAAAAATGAACTCATTTTTTGCTCAGAAATAGATCCTATTATTAATTTAATTAAAGATGTTAAAGTTGATTATGAAAACTTAATAGGTGCTTGGAAGTTTAATATTCCATTACCAGGCCATAGCTTAATAAACAATGTTTTTAGAATGAAAGCAGGAGAAAATATTGTAATACAAAATAATTCTATTAAGAAATTTGATAATTCATCTTTAAAACCAGAAACTTGGTTTAAATTTTTTAAAGAAACAAAAAATGAAAATGATGTTTTTGAAAAATTTGAAGAAATTTTTACAGAGGAGTTAAAACTAAGAATACCAACTGATGTAAGTTTTTTTTCAACATTAAGTGGTGGTGTTGACAGCACTACAATGAATTATTTTCTTTCAAAATTATCTCCAAATTTTAATTCAATTTTCGGAATTTCAAGTCCTTCACAAAATTATAAAAAAAATAATTTAATTTCCGAAGTAGAACTTAGTTATAAAGTATCAAAATTATTAAGAACAAATCATTTAGTTGAAAATCTATATGAAAAAAAAGGATATGAGTTACTTAGAGATAATGCGTCTACTTCATTTGATGGATGCTTTGACCCTGGTTTAGCTAACATAATGGCCTTAGCAGAGAGTGTAAGGAGGAGGAAATCTAAAGTATTTTTTTTCGCAGATGGCCCAGATGAACTTCTAAGTGGTTATATTACCGATATAGAATTGAACAGAGTAGATAAGTTCTTAAGAAAAAAAGAAAAACAAAGAAAGTTGAGTTTGATTAAAAAATCTGAATTTTTTAAATTTGCTTTGTCTAAGTATTTAAACTTAAAAAAAAATAAAGATTTTAATTTTTCTTACGATCCATTTATCACTAGACCAAATCACTTAATGTCCCAAAATAAATTTTTAAATAAAATTTTTTCTAATTATGACCAAGAAAAATTTCATGATTTTTGTAGTTTGGATAAAAAATATTATCACCTTTTGGAATACATGGATTTTTCTCAATTACGATCAATGATTTATGCTACAAAAACATTACCTGATATGTTTAACTATAGATTAGACAAGGCTTCGATGAGATATTCTGTAGAGTCTAGGCTTCCTTTTTTATCAAAGAGAATAGTTGAATTTTTTATAGCCATTCCTTCAAAATTTAGATTTAGCAAAGATGGATCTAAAGGAAAAATGTTTTTGCGTAACTTTCTTAAATCTAAATCTAAAGAACTGGAAAAACATGTTTGTGAAAGACCAAAAATAGGATTTGGTGATAATTTTTGGCAAATAAAATCAATTGATAATAAATTAAATATGAAAAAAAATATAAATGAAAAAGTTTTTAACAATAAAATATTTAAGAAAGGAACTTTTGATTTTATTACAAAAAATAAAAAAACACATAAAGGCAATATATGGAATTCATATGCGCTATCTAAAACTATTGAAGTTATTGAAGATCAAAATAAGAGGAAAATATAATGTCTATTAATGTTATAATTCAGTCTAGAATGGGCTCTAAGAGATTGCCGGGGAAAAATATATTAAAGGTAACAAAAAATAACCTTAGCTTAATTGAAATCGTAATAAAAAGAATTAAAAAAAGCAGGTTAATTGATAACATTATATTGGCTACATCTAAAAAAAAAGAAAATGATATTTTAATAAAAATTGCAAAAAAAAATAAAATTTTAACTTTCAGAGGCAAAGAGAACGACACCCTTAACAGATTTTACAATGCAGCAAAAAAATATAAAACAAAGACTATAATAAGAATTACTTCAGATTGTGCATTAGTTGACGCTAATTTAATAGATAATTTTATAAAAATTTACAAAAGAAAAAAAAGTTCTTACTTAAGTAACACCTATCATCTTGTAGATGATAAATTTGTAAAGAATAAAAAATCATATTACCCAGATGGTTTTGACATTGAAATATTTAGTTTTGATTTATTAGAAAAGATCGAAAAACAAACACCTTCAAATAGTAGAGTAGAGGGTGGAGTTATCACTCCTTTTTTAAAGAAAAAAAATATAGATTTTTTAAAAAAATTAAAATTATGTATTCCTGAGTCTCCTTATCCAAATACAAAAAACCTCAAATTATCAGTTGATACGCCTCAAGATATGAAAAAAATAAGAGATATATTTGAAAATTTTCATCCAAATATTTATTTTAGTTTTAAAGAAATAATACATTTTCTTAAAAAAAAACCTAATTTAAAAAAATCAAAAAATCTATTTTATATAAATAAAGCAAATGAAAATATAATGGGTGAAAATATGCTTTTGTCGAAAAATCATAAAATGATACTACCTAATCTTTGGCCAACCTATTTTTCAAAAACTAAGGGTATTAATGTTTGGGACCTTAATAAAAGAAAATTTTTAGATATGAGCACGATGGGAGTGGGAACAAATTTACTAGGTTATTCTATTAAACAAATTGATAATGTTGTTATAGAGACAATAAAACAAGGAAATCTAAGTACCCTAAACTGTCCTGAAGAGGTAAACTTATCCGAAAAACTTTTAGAACTTCATCCGTGGTTTGGAAAAGTAAAATTTGCTAGAACTGGAGGTGAAGCTAATTCTATAGCGATAAGAGTAGCAAGATCTAACACAAAAAAACAAAATGTTGCTATTTGCGGATATCATGGTTGGCATGACTGGTATTTAGCTGCAAATTTAAAAAGTAAAAAAAATTTAGATAAACATTTATTAAAAGGCTTGACTCCTTTGGGTGTTTCAAAAAAACTTAAAGATACATCGTTTCCATTTAATTATGGCGATATTAAAGGTTTAAAAAAATTAATTTATAAAAAAAATATTGGAATTATAAAAATGGAGGTCTGCAGAAGCTCTAAACCAAATATAGCATTTCTGAAGAAAGTAAAAAATTTATGCATAAAAAATAAAATAATCTTAATATTTGATGAGTGTACAACTGGTTTTAGAGAATGTTTAGGTGGAATGCATAAGAAAATAAAAGTTTATCCCGACATATTGATTTTGGGGAAAACACTTGGAAATGGCTATGCGATAACTGCAGTTTTAGGAAAAAAAGAATTAATGAATAATTCATCGAAAAGTTTTATCAGCAGCACATTTTGGACTGAAAGGATAGGGCCAAGTGCAGGTGTGAAAACTATTGAATTGATGGAAAAAATTAAGCCATGGAAAAAAGTAAATTCTATTGGTAAAGCAATGATGAATATTTGGAAAACAACAGCTAAAAAGAACAAAATAAATATTAAAGTCTTTGGGATACCTACATTAGCAAAATTTACCTTTTTAGAAAGAAATGATGAATTTAAAACTTTTTTAACTCAGGAATTTTTAAAACATAATATTTTAGCTACAACGAGTTTTTATCCAAGCTATGCCCATAATACAAAATCATTAAATAAGTATAGAAAAATTCTTGATAAAGTTTTTAAAGAAATAAGATATTTTCAAAAAAATAAAATAAACTCTACAGAATTTTTAAAAAGTGAAGTAAGCCAAGTACCTTTTGGAAGGCTAAATTAATGAATAAAAAAACAAAAAAATCTTTAAGTTTAAACATATTGATAACTTGTGTTGGAGGAGATTACGGTCCTGAAATTGTTTTAAGATTTAAAAAAAATAAAATTACAAAAAAAATAAAAATTTTTGGAACTGATATTAAAAAAGGTGATGATTTAGCTGCAAAAAAATTTCTTGATAAATTCTATCAAGTTCCAAAAGGATACAAATCTTCCTATTTAAAAAAAATTGATCAAATAGTAAAAAAAAATAAGATTGATTTGATACTAGTTACTTCAGATGAAGAAAGTTTAGTACTATCAAAAAAATATCAATATTCTCATGTAAAAATAGCTTGTAGTGACTATAAAAACTTAATTAAAATATCAAATAAAATTGAAACTTATAAATTGTTAGAAAAAAATAAAATAGAACTCCCTCACTGGTTTGAGATAAAAAAAGAGGGAGAAGTAATGAAAGCAATTAATAATTTTGAAAGAAAGCGATTAGATTTTTGTATTAAACCTGCAATATCAAGAGGCGGAAGAGACGTTTATGTAATTAATAATAAGTTAAAAAAAATTACCAGTTTTCAGAATAGTAGAGAAAAACATTTAAATTTAAAAGATTTTAAAAAAAACTATAAAAATTTTTTAAAGAAAAAGTACCCTTTATTGATGATGGAAAAATTAAAAACACCTGTTTATGATTTAGATATTTTATCAAAAAACGGTTCTTTAATAAATTCAGTCTGCAGGAGAAGGATACACTCAGCATTGCCAAATAGTGGACATATTATTATTAATAATAAAAAATTAAATTTACTGGCACAAAAATTGAGTAAAATTTTTAATTTAAATTTTTTACATGATTGTGATTTAATGATTGATAATAAAAACAAATTCAAAATACTTGAGATAAATCCCAGACCTAGTGGGAGTTTTGTAGTTGCAGAAGCTGCAGGCTTTCCACTAATAGAAAATATTATTAAAATATATTTTAATGATAAAAAATTTTTAAAACCTTCAAAAATTTACAAAAAAATTATACCTTACCAAAGTCTAAGTAACTTTGGAAAACTAAAAATAAAAACATAATATGAAAAAAGAAAAAATTGCTTTTATAACTGGAGCGAGTGATGGAGTAGGAAAAGCTATTGCAATGAATCTTGCAAAGAATGGATTGAGTATTTATTTGTTATCAAGATCAAAGGCAAAACTTAAAAAACTTCAAAAAGAAATTTTTAAAAAATATTCAAATAATCGTGTTGAATTGATTTCATATAATATGGAAAAAAAATTTTCTGTTAGCCTATTAGATTATTGTAAAAAAAAATTAGGTCTTCCAGACATTTTAATAAATAATTCTGGAGGTCCTGAGCCAACAAATTTTATAAACACAAATGACAAAATGTGGGAAAAAACAATAAATAGAAACTTACATAGTGTAATAAAACTATCTACTATATTTTCAAAATCAATGATTAAAAGCAAATGGGGAAGAATGATTACTATCTCATCAACAGTCGCTAAAGAACCATCTTCAGCAATGGTTCAATCTGCAACATCCAGAGCAGCAGTTTTAGCCTTTAATAAATCAATTTCATTTGATCTTGCAAAGTTTAATGTCACCAATAATTCAATATTATTGGGAGGCATAGAAACTAATAGATTAAAAAAATTAATTAAAATTAATGCCAAAAAATCAAAAATTAATGAAAATCAATTGAGAAAAAATATTATAAAAAATATTCCCGCAGGGCGATTTGGAGAGCCTGATGAAGTAGCATCGTTAGTTGAATTTTTAATCTCTGATAAAGGAAGATACATTAACGGTCAAAGTATTGTAATAGATGGCGCAATGTCTAAAATAATTTAATCAAAAATTAGATAATTTACCTGAAATTTTAAAAAACTTTTTTATATGAGCAAAAAAATTGGAATAACAGGAGGCTCAGGTCTTTTAGGAAAAATTTTGATAAAAATACTCAAAAAAAAAAAAATTAAGTTTTCTATTTATAGAAAAGACATTAGAAACCTTAAAGAGATTAAAAGATGGTTGATTAAAAATAAAGATATTGACACCATATTTCATTTAGCTGCAATTGTTCCAATTAAGCATGTGAATAATAACAAAAAAAAATCTGTAAATATTAATTATAATGGTACAAAAAATCTTTATAAAACAATTAATGAATTTGATAAAAAAATTTGGTTTTTTTTCGCCAGTTCAGCCCATGTCTATCAACCTAAAAATAAACTTCTTAGTGAAAAAGATAATTTAAAACCAATATCATTCTACGGTAAAACTAAACTAATGTCAGAAAAGTTTTTACTAAAAAATAAAAATAGAAAAATAAATATTTGTATTGGTAGAATTTTTAACATCTTTCATAAAAGTCAAAAAAAACCTTTTTTTTACCCTGTCATGATGGATAGATATAAGAAAACTAAAAACCAAAGTGTCACAAAATTAATTTTAAAAAATGGAAATTCAGTTAGAGATTTTTCAAACGCAGAAAAGATTGTCGAAATAATTTTTAAATTGAGTAAAAAAAAAGTAAGAGGCGTTTTTAATATTGGATCGGGAAAAAAAATTACTCTTTTGGAATTTATTAGGAAACATATAAATCATAAAGTTGAAACTAAAAAAATGATTAAAGGAGATATGATAGTGGCAAACGTAAACAAACTCAAAAAATTATCAATAATATAAATAGATTTTTAAATGAAAAACTATCGAGTTCCAAAAATATTTAAACCAAAATTTAACTCAACAAAAATGAGAATTGGAAGAAAGTTCGATGGAGGATATATTGTTTCTCAAAAAGCTTTAATTAACTCAAAAAATTTAGTCAGCCTAGGTGTTTTCGATGATTGGTCGTTTGAAAGCGATATATTAGATAAAAACAAGAACATAAAATTATTTATTTTTGATGGTAGTGTCAATTTAATTTTTTGGTTCAAGTATGTGATAAAATCATTTTATTATTTTTTAAAAAAAAAATTAAGTTTTAAAAAGTTAATTTTAAATTATATTCAATTTGTGATTTTCCCTTTTTTTATTTTGCGAAAAAATGTGAAATTTATTAATAAAAATATTATAAAAAACTCCAAAAAAATTAACTTAAATAAATGTTCTTCAATTACTCGAGTAATCGAGGATAATAATTTAAATAATATTTTTTTTAAAATTGATATAGAAGAAAATGAGTATCCTATATTAAATGAACTAATTAAATATAGAAATAAGATTGAATGCTTAGTTATTGAATTTCATAGTATTAGTAAAAATTTTAAAAAGATAAAAAAATTTATTAAAGAATTTAAGTTGAATATTATACATATACATGTAAATAATTATGGGCCAGTAAGTATCTCGGGTTATCCTTCTGTTATTGAATTTACGTTCGTAAAAAGAGAGTATTGCAAGAAGAATACAAAAGATGTCCAACTTCCGATAAAAAACTTGGACTTCCCAAATAATCCAGATCGAGATGATAAAAAAGTCTTATTTTACTAAATAGTATATAGTAAAAAAAAATATGAAGTATAAAAAAATATTTAATAACAAAAAGATTTTGGTAACAGGACATACTGGTTTCAAAGGATCTTGGTTAAGCGCTTATTTAATATCTTTTGGTGCAAAAGTTTATGGCATATCAAAAGATATCCCAACCAAACCATCTCATTTTAATAAGATAAATTTAGGAAGAAGAATTAAAAAATCAAATATGTTTGACTTGATTGATAAAGAAAAGTTAAGAAAAAAAATCCTACATCTTAAACCAGATTTTATTTTTCATTTAGCAGCTCAATCATTAGTCGGAAGATCATATTTAGACCCAACGCATACTTGGTATTCAAATACTTTTGGAACAATAAATATTCTTGAAGTTTTAAGAGAGGTAAAGAGGGAAACAGTCGTAGTTTTAATCACTAGTGATAAGGTTTATAAAAATATCGAAACTAGCAAGGGTTATTTAGAGGATGATGTTATCGGAGGCATAGATCCGTACGGAGCTTCAAAAGCTGCAGCTGAAATAGCTATCAAAAGTTATATAAGTTCATATTTTTCAAAAAAAAATAATAAAATTTATGTTGGCATAGCAAGAGCAGGAAACGTTATCGGAGGAGGTGATTGGTCAGAAAATAGATTAATACCTGATTGTATGAGAGCATGGTTACAAGGAAGAAAGGCAATAATAAGAAGCCCAAATTCAACTAGACCATGGCAACATGTTTTGGATGTTTTGAATGGTTATTTAACTTTAGCTTATTATTTAAAAAAGAAAAAAAATGGAATTCATGGAGAGGCGTTCAATTTTGGTCCAAATCCTAGAAAAAATTTGAAGGTAATCGAAATTTTAAGATTAATTAAATCTTATTGGAATAGTATTGAATGGAAAATTATAAAACAAAAAAAATTTAAAGAAAATAAACTTTTAAATCTAAATAGCAATAAAGCTTCGAAAAAATTAAAATGGAAGCCTTTTCTTAACACAGGGTCCTCTTTAGATTTGACAGTAAAATGGTATAAAAATTGCTCAAGAAATAATGATGCAAATTATAATTTTACACTAAAGCAAATTAATTATTTTAAAAAACTTTTATGAAAGTAGTTATTTTAGCAGGTGGAAAGGGAACTAGAATTTCTGAATACACAAAATTTATTCCAAAACCAATGATAAAAATTAAAAAATATCCTCTAATTTTTCATATAATGAAAATATACGCAAAACAAGGATTCAAAGATTTCATTATAGCAACGGGTTATAAAAGCGAGATAATCGAAAAATTTTTTAAGAAAAAAATTGATGATTGGAGTATTAAAATTGTTCCAACTGGATTAGATACTATGACAGGAGGTAGAATTAAAAGATTAAAAAAATATTTAAATAATGAAAGATTTTTTTTAACTTATGGCGACGGTATTTCTAATTTAAATATAAAAAAATTACTCAATTTTCATATAAAAAATAAAAGCACGGTAACTTTAACTGCTGTAAGACCACCTGCAAGATTTGGTG
>Ga0181568_10000898_pt1 | contig 27180 bp, 26 predicted proteins | sample 101ome_20_FD_133758 | JGI IMG/M metagenome (GOLD analysis project Ga0181568, IMG submission 133758) | Coastal salt marsh microbial communities from the Groves Creek Marsh, Skidaway Island, Georgia - 101404AT metaG (megahit assembly) | ecosystem: Environmental > Aquatic > Marine > Intertidal...
AAAACAAGAAACAATTGGACAAGCGGTCAAATTTGATAACTATAAAATGCTCTAACCAAGTACTATTGGTGGCGGTGAATTAACATCACCTAAATGGTTTTTCTCTAATTCTTCTTTTGCAATTGCTTTATCATTAGCAATATCAACAAACAGGCGTCCATCCAAATGATCAATTTCATGTTGGATTACACGGCACAATAAATCTCCCTGAGCCTCTTGACGTTGTTCTTTACCTTTTAAATCTTGATATTTAAAAACTATTTTTTGAGCACGAGTTACATTAAAAAAAACACCCGGAAAGCTCAAACAACCTTCATAACTTTCCATCTCACCTTCTTTAAAAACAATGACAGGATTGACCAAGACCATAGGAAACCTCTCTGGTTTTTCTATATCCCACTGATGGTCAATAACAATCAAGCGCAGATTTTCACCAATTTGCGGTGCCGCAAGACCTACACCATTTTCTGCGTACATTGTTTTCAACATTTTATCAGCAAGTTTTGCCAAATTCTTATCAAACTTTTTCACAAGAGAAGATGGTGTTCTTAAAACTTGCGAACCAAAAATTTCTATATCAAAAGTTTTTTTATTTGCACTCATTAGCTTTTGCAATACTTGTCTGTTATTATGCCACGTTTAGAGTTTTTTATAAAATTTAAAATGTTTTCAATAATAATTGAATCTTGTGCAAGTAGTTCAAGCTTTTCAATAATCGTGGCAACACTATAACTTGAATCATAAATAATCTTGAAAGCCTTTTGAGCATTGACTCTTTGTTCTTGAGTAAAATTATATTTTTTCAATGCAACTCTGTTTGTTGTAACTGCTGCTGCTGGAACACCCGCAAAAATCATATAAGGCAAAACATCTTTATTTACACCAGCTAAACCACTAACCATAGCGTAGTCACCAATTTTTGTATGTTGATGAAATTGTGCGGCGCCTCCACAAGTAACATAATTACCCATCTGACAATAACCAGCCAAAGATACATTATTAGCAAGAGTATTAAAATCACCCACTCGAGCATTATGTGCCAAATGCACACCCGCCATCAAAAAATTACTATTGCCAACAACAGTTGCTTGCTCAAGTCCAACGGCTTTGTGGATAGTAACATTTTCACGAATGATATTTGCGTTACCAATTTCAACAAAACTTTTTTCATGCACAAAAGACCGATCTTGTGGCTCTTCGCCAATAACAACATTTGGATAAATTATATTATTAGCACCAATTTTGACATTTTTGCGAATAACAACAAATTCACGAATTTCAGTATTATCGCCAATCTCAACTCCATCTTCAATATGAGCCAAAGGAGAGATTTTTAGATTTTTTCCAAGTAAATTATTCATCGTAATGATCTTTAATACTTAAAAGAGTATATCATATTCAAGATAACATCAATCTAGTTGGCTTAAAACAATAGCTTCTAGTTTTTTTCTACGAATAGCACCTAATTTCTTAACAACACTTGTTCTATCTTGATTTACAAAGACCGTTTCAGGAATTCTTGAGATTTTAAGTTGTTTTATAAGGTTTTTATACTCAGATTTATCAACATCTATACTATAAAAATCTACTTTATCCTTGTATTCAGCAGAGATTTTTTTAAAAACAGGCTCATAGCTCTTACAAGTGCTACACCAATCAGCATAAAATTTCAGTACTGCTGACTTATTGGAATTTGCCAAAAAAGCACCCAATGGACTTTCACTTTTAACAGTCAATTGATCTTGCGCAAAATCATTAGTACTCTTTGTATTACAGCCAGACAAAGTAAAACTAAACAAAAATAAACTTAGAATTATCCTAAACATAATTAATATTATAGTATAAGTATAAAAGAAATTTTAATGCAAAAAATCATCTTAACCGGAGACAGACCCACAGGACCTTTACATCTAGGTCATTATCTTGGTTCATTAAGAAACAGAGTTGAGCTACAAAACCAACAACAAAACAATCAACATCTTTATAGTTCTTATATTTTAATTGCTGACATGCAAGCCTTAACAGATAACGCTGGCAACCCAGAACTAGTGGCTAACAATATTTTAGAAGTAGCATTAGATTATTTAGCAGTTGGTATCAATCCAAGTCTATCAAACATTTTTATTCAATCACAGATCCCAGAGTTCTCTGAGTTAACAATGTATTTTTTAAATCTTCTCACATTAAATCAAATTGAAAGAAACCCGACTGTAAAAGAAGAAATAAAACAAAAAGATTTTGGCAATAAAATCCCAGTTGGTTTTTTAGTATATCCAGTTTCACAAGCAGCGGATATTTTAGCCTTTAACGCAGACATCGTACCAGTTGGTGCCGATCAAATCCCAATGATTGAAGATACCAATATGTTAGCTCGTAAATTTAATCAAACTTACCAAGTAGAAGTATTTAAAGAATGCCAAGCTCTTGTTCCAGAAAATTTTTCAAGATTAGTTGGCATAGATGGCAAGGCAAAAATGTCAAAATCTTTAGGCAACGCAATTTATCTCAAAGACAGCAGTGACGAACTTTGGCAAAAAGTCAGACAAATGTACACTGATCCAAACCATATTAAAGTTGAAGACCCCGGACAAATTGAAGGTAATGTTTGCTTTACCTACCTTGATGCTTTTGATAATAATAAAGCAGAAGTCGAAGCACTCAAAGAACATTATGCAAGAGGTGGTCTTGGTGATATGAAAATCAAAAAATATCTCATGGAAGTTCTTGATGCAAAATTAAAACCAATCAGAGAAAGGCGCGAGGAATTAGCAAAAGATCCTCAACAAGTTTATGAAATACTTGCAAGTGGCACTCAAAAAGCACGTGCAAAAGTATTAGAAACCATGTTAAAAGTTAAACAAGCAATGGGCATAGACTACAGTTCTAAATTGCAGTTGGTTTAAACCTGTGTTTGCAAGACAGCATCGGTTATATCAAAATCCACACCATCTATATTAAGCAAATCACCTTCTTTTGCACCCTTGATTTTTAATTCTTCAATAATACCCATAGAACGCACAACATAAAAAAGGTGTTGTAAAGAATCTAAATCTCTTAAATCAGTCAATTTCATTATGCGCTCTAATTTACCACAATGAATATTCCAAATTATTTCTTCTGGACTATCTTGCTGTTTGACAATTTGGTAATCACTATCATCATGATTTTGAGCGATAAAATCATCATCAAGTTCAAACTCTAAATTTTCAACTTCAATATTATCAACAACTTCAGCAATAAAATTCTTCACATGATTTAATTGATTTTCGCTTCTAGACAGGTCTCCAGCAATACCTTCAGAACTTAAAGTTGAAACAGCAAACAGTCCCAAATACTGTTCTGCACTATCATGGCTTTCTATATAAGCTTGATCAGCAATCTTTAAGCCAGTATACTCTTCAAACTTATTAATAATAAGCTGTAAATCCTCATCAGGATAAGCTTCTATTTTATTGAGAATAATAATTTGTTTTTTCTTTGCAAGTTCAGGAGAATATTTAAACAATTCATAGTTCACTTGAATAAAATTCTGCAACGGATCTTCATGCATTTTAATTTCATACTCATCAAAATTAGAACCATCCAAGCCCCAAACATCCACAACATGAACTAAAATTTTTGTTCTTTCAATATGTCTCAAAAACTCAAAACCCAGTCCTTTACCTTCACCTGCACCTTCTATTAAGCCGGGTATATCAGCCATGACAAAAGAACCACCTTCTGCCTTTTTCACAACTCCAAGGTTTGGCACAATTGTTGTAAAAGCATAATTAGCAATTTTAGGTTTAGCCGCACTTAACTTTGAGATTAAAGTTGACTTACCTGCATTTGGAAAACCAATAATACCCACATCAGCAATTAATTTCAATTCTAACTCTAAAGTTCTTGCAATAGCAGGCTCACCGGGCTCAGAAAAATTTGGCACACGCAATTTATTAGACTTAAATTTCAAATTACCTTTTCCGCCACGACCACCTTGAGCAACTAAAACTCTGTCACCATCACGCTTTAAGTCAGCAATAAGCAAATCATTTTCTAAATCACGCACCAAAGTGCCAACGGGAACTTTAATATATAAATCATCGGCTGAAGCACCAGTCTGGTTTTTTTTTGCACCTTTAGCACCATCTTGTGCTTTATAAATTGAGTGATGTTGAAAATCTAACAAAGTTGACATATCTTCTGTTGCCAACAAAAATATACTACCGCCAGCACCACCATCACCACCATCAGGTCCACCGTGCGCCACAAATTTTTCTTGTCTAAAAGTACAAGCACCATTTCCGCCCTTTCCACTTTGTACTTTTATCGTAGCCTTATCAATAAACATAGAATCGAACTACTAATATTAGCAAATCAATAGACTAAAGTTGTGACAATTGTTTTTTTACTGTACTTAACTCATTTTCTAAGTCATTACCACTAATTTCTAATAAGGCATCTAACTCTAATTTAAAATCATTCCAAATTTCTTTAACATTGTCACGATTAATATCTAAAATCTCTTGTCCCATTTTTACATTACCAGATGCTAAACGCACCATACCTTTATAACCGGGACCCTGAGTTTTATTAGCAACGCTAAACTCAGAACCTAACTTTGCTAAAACAACACTTAAAGCTAGAGGCAAATGACTTGTTAAAGCGACAGCTTTATCATGAGTTTCAGAATCTAAATACTCGATATTTGCTTTTAAATCTTGAGTAATAATATTCTCAAGAACTTGTTGCTCACCTTGTTGTGCATCTAAAATCCATTTTGCATTTTCAAACAATTCAGCAAAAGCATTTTCAAAACCTTGTTTTTCTGTACCAGCCATTGGATGCCCGGGCACAAAATTTTTGATACCAATTTTCAAAGCTTGGTTTTTAATGGAGTTCTTTGTACTTGCTACATCAGTAATAATAGTTTTTGCAAAAGCATTTTCATTTTTACACTGCAACACAGCAATCTCTTTTAAATATTGAGCAACTAAAGATTGCTCACAACAAATAAAAAGAACATCAACATCTATCAAATCTTTTAATTCAAATTGTCTATCTTGACTTTTACTAACTGATTTGATTTCATATTTATCAGCAAGCTCAAATAAACGCTTTTCTATTGATCCACCGATCAAACCAAGCCCTATTATGCCAACACTAATTTTATTTGCCATATCAATAAATATAGCAGTTTATAAAAGATAGAGTTTAATAACCGTATGAACCTGAGTGCGCAGAGAATGGTCCAAGACTTGACCACTTCTGACTAACTTCATACATTTCATTCATCGTCTGATTGTAAGCAAGTTTATTAGGATCAAAACCAACATTTGCCGAACGTTCAGCTTTTGCTCCAGAAATAAAAGAACCAACAGCTTTAACACCGCTTACTAAAGACCATAAACCCGCTATTGGAAACATCAACTTCGGTAAAGCAGTACCACCAATAAAAGGTAAAACACTCATAACACCACTAGTATTCATTTGTGCTGCAATTTGTTGAGGTGTTAAATTTTCACCACTGGCACCAATATTTCCGTTTTGTGCATTAGTAGTAACACCACTAGAAATTGAATTCATCACAGAAGAAAATTGATTACCGATCAAACCGCCACCAGTACCACCACTTATGCTTTGCTGGTAACTATCTTGCAAGAAAGTCCCTGCGATATCATTTCCGTATTGTGCTGTTGTATTTTGTTGTGTATTGAACATAAATTTTTTCCCTCTTATTAAATATTTCTAGTAATTGTTGAATTCAAATTCTCTTGCATTTGATCAAGCATTTTTAGAACTTTCATCTCAGCTTTGATAATGCTATTAAGCTGAACCATTTGTGACATATTTTTTACCAAAGAAACATTCGAAGTTTCTAAAGCACCTTGTTGAATTCTAGTTTGATTATTCATAGTTCCAATTTCTACATCATGAATATCACCAGAAGCTTCTGTTGCCATAAACATATTGTCACCTAGATCTTTCAAACCATCTGGGTTTGTGAAATTGACTACATTTAATTTTCCAATAACAGCTCCACCATCTGTTTTTAAAACACCGTCTGCATCTAGATTGACAGTGGCTCCAACAGGAATATAAGTCTCACCTGAATTTACTCCAACATCAAAAGAATCTGCACTGTAATCTTTATTGATAAATTCTTTATCTGGACTACTAGTAACAACTTTGTAACCTTGTGATGACAACAACTCACCATTAGGACCAACAGTAAAAGAACCATCTCTTGTATAAGCGTAAGTTCCGTCTGGTAATTGTATTTCAAAGAAACCTTTTCCTTGCAAAGCAAAATCTAATTCACGATTTGTACTTTTTGCAACACCATCAGTAAAATCTCTTCTGGTGTTTCCACGAATTCCATTTAAAGTTTCGTGAAATCTTTGGTCTTTAGCTCTATAACCAACTGTAAAAATATTATTGATGTCACCAACAGTTTGACCAAGTGTCTCCATGTGACGATTTACAGAACTCATTGATTTGTAAGTATATTGATTAAACATTAAACATTCCTTCCATATGTTTCGATCAAAGCCTTATCAACACTTAGATTCATAGAAAGCATCCCCTGAACAGTATCGATATGTCTTTTTATTTGTAATAACTTTACAATGTTCTCTTGAAGATCAACATTTGAAGCTTCAAGTTTACCTTGTATGACATAAGCATTATCACCCGGACCTTGTGATTCATAATCCACGGGAATTCGACCAACGATATCTCCATCAGCTCTTATAGAACCTCTTGCATCAATCTCGATCTTAGAACCTTTAACAATAAAATCAGCCACAGGTTTTTCTGGGTCTTGATCTAAAATAACTAACTCTCTACCTTGAACATCAACAACTTTTTTATTTTCACTTACATGAAACTGACCATCTCTAGTTTTTTCTGGTCCATCTTTACCTTCAACTAAAAAGTAAGCTCCCTCTTTTGTTAAAGCTAAATCTAAATCTTGATTAGTTGTTAAAAAAGCACCTTGTCTTTCATCTCTAAAAACATCTTTTAAAGTATCAGAAAACAAAACAGAATCAGGATGAGCAGTTTTAAAACCAATTGTATTAACATTTTGCATATTCGATTGAACAATACCAATACGTCTTACACTACTACTCATGGCGTCTTTCAAAGATGTTACGTTGTGATTTTGAAAACTCATTATGGGTATAAAGTACTTGATCTAGTTTATTAAATGGTTAAGAAAACTACTATTATTAATAAAATTTCTAACTTTTTTATCGAGTCTTTAAATGACGAAGATGCAGATTTTGAATTACATATAGAAAACCTTGCTGATTTACTGATAAATAGTGGTTTTTGCTTATGTTTAACAATAAAAACCCACGATAATAAAATTTTAGTATCTAGGGGAGATAGCCTAGTTGTTACTAGGTTAAATGACCTAACCAGTTTTGAGCTTGGTAACTGGGGTTCAATCACAATAGATGCAGAGTCATATAACAAAGAAGATAATGCTAATTTTTGGGATAGTTTCGTTGGCGAATTTTCAATTTATTTAGTTAGCGCCGAACTCAAACAAAAAACCAATATCATTTCACATTTAAGTTCTGAAATCAGAAAAACTCTAAAACCTGATATTGCCTTAGAGAAAATTTTTACTGCGTTTAAAGACTACTTAAATATCAAAGATTTTTATTTCTTCAAAAAAGTTTTAAATAGCGAAGAAGAGTACGATACAAAAATTTTTAAGGGTTACTCTTTATTTTTCAATTCAACAGAAAGCCAAGTCGCACACGAGACAAAAGCTGAATTAAAAAACATTTTACAGCTTGAAGAAATTCAAGAATTACAATTAACTCAATCTGATTACCACCAAGAAATTTTTAGCTCAAAAATTCGTGGGCGCGAGTGGGGGATTTTAGTAGTTAGCAAAGAAACCACATGGCAACAAAGTGAACTTGGAATGTTTACATTCTTTATGGAGCAATTAGCGATTGTCTTTAATCAACATGAATTACATTCCGAAAGTTTAACAACCGCACAAAGAGAATTTTTACTAAATCAAATCACAACCCGAATCCGCGAATCCCTTGAAGTTGATTTTATTGCTGACACAGCAGTACAAGAAATAGCTCAAGTAATGGGAGTTGAATCTTGCGGGCTCATTGTTTTAGATAGAAAAATAAGAGGGCGACTCGGTCATAGAGTATGGTCTATAAATCAAGATTTAGATCGCAAAATGATTGATGGACTATATAGTATTTTAAAAACCAAATACGAACCTAACTGGTCTAACCCAACTATTTTAATAACAAAAGAAGAGATTGACACTGATTACAATTTACGAGCTTTAAAAAATTCTGGTTTTAAGACTTTAATGGCAACTGGTTTATTTAATGATGTTTCCAAGTCTTTAGTTGGCATTAGTATTGTAAGTTTTTTTGAAAACAACCGACTCTGGACTCATGACGAACAACTTTTGCTTGAAGGAGCGGCAAAACAACTTGAGATAGCACTTACACAAGCATCGATTTACCAAGAAGCCCAACAAACAAAAAGACAAATGGCATTGCTACATAAATTAAGCAATGACATTCGAGACAGTTTAGATATTTCAATTGTACTTGGACAAATTGCTAAAGGTATCGGAGAAGTCTTAGGATTAAGCAGATGTTTTGTAAGAAGGTTTTCTGAAAAAAACAGAATTTTAAAAACACAAGAAGAATACTGTTCTAAAAACTTTGCTAAAACGGCAGACTTAATTTTTGACTTTGAAAAACAATGGATTGAAAGCCTTTCTGATAGTAAAGATCCTGAAAAATCAATGGCTGTTTTAAACATTGCTTCTATTTTGACAGAATTCGAAGAAAAAAATCCTCAACTCTTGAAAATCACAAATATTATTCATTTAAAAAGTTATTTAGCTGTTCCATTAATTGCCAGAGGCAAAATCCTGGGTACTATTAATGTGCATCAATGTGATAGAGAAAGAGTATTTTTAAAAGAAGAAATTGAATTTATTTTTCGTGTAGCCTCTGAAGCAGCAATTGCGCTTGAGCATGCGGCACTATTTGAAACCATAAACAATTTCAATAAAATTGATCCAGACACAGGTTTATACAATAAAAAATATTTTAAAGAATTATCAATTCGAGAAATCCAAAGGTATCAAGAAAGCAAAAAAAATATTTCGCTGATGTTAATCGACATGGACAACTTAAAAACAATAAACGATGATAAAGATCATGGCGGACACGATGCTGGTGATGAAGCGATTCAAATTTTGTCTTCGGTACTTTCAAAAACTTTAAGGCAAACTCCTGTTGATGAAATTCATAAAAGGGTATCAGATTTGGTAGGTCGTTTTGGTGGCGATGAGTTTATGGTTTTGTTACCCGACACAACTTTAGACGAAGCACAAAGAGCCGCTTTTAGAGTTGCTCAAAACTTAGCAAAAAGCAAACATAGCACATGGCCTCAAGCGCTTACTTGTAGTATTGGTATTGCAAGCTCAGCCGAAGCTGGCTATGACTACGAGAAGCTTCAAGCACAAGCTGATAAAGCTTTATATAAATCTAAGGAGCTTGGCAGAAATACAATCAGTGTTAACTAGGAAGACTGTTGAGTGCTTTTAGCAAATGGTCCATCCTCAGAAGCACAATGAATTATTAAAGCCCGAAGAAAATCTTTAAATCCATTCACATCAGATAACTTAGCAAGCCTTATTGGATTTTCAATACTGCCTTTTTTACTTAATTCATTTTGTGAGTCTTGTTGATCTGTCTCAATACGAGCAGATCGATTAAGCAAATAAAAATTAAAACGATCAGAAAATTCTCTAAGTAGTTTTTGACAGCCCTTAAAATTTTTATCAATACCATTTTTTTCCTCATCAGTTGGTACTGCTATTGATGTTTGAGCATAATCATCAATGTACATATCTGTATCAGAGAGCACACATAAATTTCTTAGACTCTCTCTATCTTTTTCTTGTTGTTTTAAAAATTTATTTAATTGTGCAGGGTTTGCGAGCTTTATAATTTGATCTTTAGGCATACCTGCTTTTTTTAAAAATAAAGAGCTTAATTCTCTTATTGTTGCTTCATCATCCATGACGATTACATTAAATTTCTGTGTTTGAGAAATACTTGGTAAAACACCCATAAAGCTATATCATATTATCTAGAAAATACCTTCGTCAAGTACAATTTTTGTTTATACTTATTTAGCAAGATGTCTACTATTGTCGCCATTATTACAGCCCCCGGAGAAGCAGCGATTGCGGCACTAAGAATTAGTGGGTCTCAAGCATGGCAAATTGCAGAAAAAATTACTGGCAAAAATTTTACAGAAAAACAAGTGCAACTAGCTTGGATAAAAAATGAAAAAGAAAAATTAGATCAAGTGCTAGTTATCCCTTTTAAAAAGCCACGCAGTTTTACTGGCGAAGATGTAATTGAGATTCATAGTCATGGCGGTTTTTCTTGTGTCAATAAAATTTTAGAATTAGTTTTAGAGCAAGGAGCACGCTTAGCAAAAGCTGGTGAATTTAGCGCTCAAGCTGTTTTAAATGGCAAAATGAATTTAACAAAAGCAGAAGCTATTAATGATTTGATTTTTGCTAAAACCGATCTTGCTCGCAAAAATGCTTTAAATATTTATCAAGGAAAGCTCGGTCATGCGATTAAAAATATTCGAGAACAACTTTTGAATCTACTTGGTGAAATCACAGCTAGTATTGATTTTCCAGATGAGGTTGGCAACTATGATGTAGAGAAATTTAAACTTTACATCTCAACAGCAATTACAGAAATTGAAAAAATTTTAGAAACAGAAAAAGAAGGTGAAATTTTACGTAATGGTTACAAAGTAGCTTTAGTAGGTAAACCCAATGCTGGCAAATCAACACTGTTAAATGCCTTATTAAAAAAAGATCGAGCTATCGTTACTGATATTGCCGGCACCACAAGAGATACTATTGAAGAGTTTTATAATCTTGATGGCTTCCCTGTGATTTTAATTGATACTGCCGGTCTAAGAACAAGTACAGATCGTATTGAACAAATTGGTATTGAAAAAACAAAATCGATAATTCAAGAAGCTGATTTGATTATTGAATTAATCGACCTTTCAGTGACTAGTAACGAAACACATAACCTAGCAAACGCCGTAATTATAGGCACTAAAAGCGATCTAACTCTACAAACAAAAATCAAAACAGATTTAAATATATCAGCAAAAAATCATGCCAATATTGATAAACTCAAAGAAATCTTAAAAACAAAAATTAATGAAATCGCTGGCAATCACGCTAATGTAAAAATTAACCATAGACAAGCAGACCTTTTAAGACAAAGCAAAGGCTCTTTAGAAAAATGCTTAATAGCCAGTAGTTTGAGTGAAGATTTCTGGACAATTGATCTTAGACAAGCCATTCAAGAATTAGGTGAAATCACAGGTGAGACTTTAACTGAAGAAATCTTAGACAATATCTTTTCAAGATTTTGTATTGGTAAATAAGTTAAAATTAAGACCATGAGAGCAACTAAACCAAGCTTTGAAATTAACAAAAACCAAAATGCAACTAAAAAAATTGCTTTAGTCTACGCACTTTGGAACAAAGAGTACAATCTAGAGATGTTAGAGTCTGCAAAAGCAGAATTAATCGCACAAGGAATTTCAGAATCTAATATAAGTAGTTTTAAAGTACCTGGGGCTTTTGAAATACCATTGCTTGCACAAAAGCTTGCTGATAAACAAGAATTTGACGCTATTATAGTTTTTGCAACCGTCATCAAAGGAGCAACTATTCATTTTGAATTAGTAGCAACTGAAGCAACTAGAGGAATCATGAGCGTTGCCCTAGAGTGCGAAATACCAATCATCAACGGTATTTTAGCTTGCAACACTGAAGAGCAAGCAAAAGAGCGGGCATCACGTACACAAGAAGACAAAGGTAAAGAACTGGCTTTGTCTTGTCTAGAACTTTGTAATGAACTTGCTTTAGTCTAACTTCGTATAAAACTCTATTTTTCTACATCAAAGCGACAAATTCTTTAAATAAATAATCACTGTCATGAGGACCGGGACTTGCTTCAGGATGATACTGCACAGAAAAAACATTTTTTCTATTTTTTAAACGAATACCAGCAATAGTATCATCATTAATATTCAAATGAGTTATTTCCAGATTATCAGGTAAGCCATCTTTACTCACCGCAAAACCATGATTATGAGAAGCAATTTCAATTTTACTAGTATCTAAATTTTTAATTGGATGATTCGCCCCACGATGACCAAACTTTAGCTTATAAGTTTTTGCTTGATTAGCAAGCGCTAATATCTGATGCCCAAGGCAAATCCCAAAAATCGGTTTTGTAAAATCTGTCATTAAAACTTTAACTGTATCAATTGCATAATCAACTGCTTCAGGATCTCCGGGACCATTAGAAAGAAAAATACCATCGGGATTTTTTTCTAAAATCTCTTGAGCACTTGTTTGTGCAGGTACGACTTCTACCTCACAACCACATTCAATTAATTTATTCAAAATATTTTGTTTGACACCAAAATCAATTGCTAAAACTTTTTTCTTAGTTTCTTGTAATTTAGATGCATCATAAAATTCAGAAACCACCTTCTGCACAGCTTTATAAGCTGACTTACAAGTAACTTCAGAGGCTAAATCACGGCCATTCATAGAAGGAAAACTCTCTAGTTCTTTTTTTGCTTGCTCTAGCTCAGCATCCTCACAAATAACAGCTTTCATTGAGCCATTATCACGAATATAGCGAGTAAGTGCTCTTGTATCAACACCATAAATACCTGTCATATCATGACGTTTCAAAAAAGAATCTAAAGTCTCTTGAGAACGATAATTAGAAACTAAAGGGCTATAATTACGAATCACAATTCCTGAGGCAAAACAATCATCACTTTCATAATCATTATGATTACAACCATAATTACCAATTTCTGGATAAGTAAAAGTTATAATCTGACCGGCATAACTAGGATCGGTAAGTACCTCTTGATAACCAGTCATAGAGGTATTGAAAACAAGTTCTCCAAAAATCTTGCTTTTTGCACCTATTAACGTACCTTTAAAACACTTACCATCTTCCAAAAGAATTGTAGCCATTAAAATTTAATTATATATCAAGTCTCATAGTTTCGCTTGATGGCATTAATAATTAATTGTGAATCAATATTAGAAACTATCTCAACTCTACCAATATGCCCCTTAGGTAAAATGAAATTAGGAACTCCATTAATTGATTTCTTGTCATATTTGAAAGCCGCAAGAATTTTTTCAACTTTAATTTCTTTTGGTATCGTAAACTTCAATCCTAAACTTTTCATTAAATCCAAAACTTTTTTCGTCGCTGAGCGTTTTATATAACCAAGCTCTTCAGAAAGGTAACAAGCACAAGCAAGACCAATAGCAACAGCCTCACCATGAGTAAATTCTTTGTATTTTGTAACTTCTTCTAATGCGTGAGCAAAAGTATGACCTAAATTCAAATGAGCACGAATACCATGCTCCTGTTCATCTTCAGCCACAATACCAGCTTTGATACGCAAACAATGATTAATCAAGTCATTTAATAGTATCAAATCTTTTTCTAAGATTGTCTCAGCATTTAAATTGACATAATCAAAAAAATGATCTCCCAAAAGCTCATCCCAAGCTGAACCTAGCATGGTATATTTCACCAGTTCACCAAGCCCACTTTTAAATTCACGATCAGGTAAGCTATTTAAAGCTTGTGCATCAATATGAACCATATGTGGTTGATAAAAACTACCAATTAAATTTTTACCCTCAGGCACATTAATCGCAGTTTTACCACCTACTGAAGAATCAATCATAGATAGCAAAGTAGTCGGTACTTGCACATAATTAATACCACGATAAAAAGTCGAAGCCGCAAAGCCTGTAATATCACCAACAACACCACCACCAAGAGCTACCAAAGTATCTTTACGACCAAAATTTAAACTTAAAAGTTTTTGCAAAATTAGTTGATATGTAAAAAAGTTTTTTGCTTCTTCACTATTATCAATGACCATAGTACTTACTTCATAACCATCAGAGGAAATTTTTTCAAGCAATATATCCATATAGTGCTTAGCAATTGGTTCTTGACTGATGACCAATACTTTTTTGCCTGCTTTCAGCGGCGCTAATGAAAAACGATATAAATCTTTAAAATAAATTTTATAAGCTTTATGTTTTGCTGAAATTTTCACTTCTTGTTCTTGAACTTTAGGCTTGGATAAATTGAGATTTTGTATTATTTCAATTCCAATAGAATTTATAGTTTTGCCTTCTGTAACAATTTGAATATGACTATCATAATAAGCTTCTTTTCTTTCTTGCCACAAAGCATTTAGAGTTTCTAATTGATTTTTACTTTCGTTTAAAAGAGGACGACTTTTTCTTCTTTTTATTCTTTGATGTAAATCATTTGGATCAGCAATCAAAGCTATTAACCGAGCATTGTCTTTAATGATTTTTCTACTGGCCGAATTTACAATTGCTCCACCACCCAAAGAAACCACTAAATCTTTTCCTGTAGAAAAAATTTCTTCGATCAATCTTGCTTCTAAATGTCTAAAATAATCTTCACCATTTTCTTCAAAAATTTGTGAGATTGTTTTTCCCTCTTTTTCTTCAATAATTTGATCTGTATCAATAAAAGTTTTTTTTAAATTATCGGCAAGGTATTTTCCAACAGTTGTTTTACCAGAACCCATAAGTCCAGTCAAAGCAATATTAAAGCTTTCTTTTTTTAGTTCTTTGCTCAGACTTTCTGTTTGCATTTTGACTTCTTTTATAAAAATACTAGCAACAAGGAAGTAATTAAGTCTAGATTTTAATGAATTATTTGCCTTGTTTATCTTTTTTGATAGAATTAAGCCATGGCTGTATTTTCACAAGAATCAAAACTACACGATATTAAATTCGGTACCGACGGTTGGAGAGCATTAATTGCAAAAGAATTCACCTATGCTAACCTAGAAATCTTTTCACACGGACTTGCTCAATATGTTATTGAAACTTATAAAAACAACGAGCCACTAATTATTGGTTTTGATGCAAGGTTTTTGGCAGATAAATTTGCGGCATTTACAGCAGACATCATTAGCGATTATGGTATTGAAGTTCACTTAATTCAAGAACCTGTACCAACCCCTGTAATTGCTTACGAAGCTTTCAAAAAACCAAGTGCTGGAGCTTTAACATTTACAGCAAGCCATAATCCACCAGAATATATGGGTATCAAATATATTCCTGAATATGGCGGTCCATCAAGCAAAGAAATCACTGACAAACTACTCGACAAAATCAACGCAGTTGCTGCACAAGAAATTAGCAAAGCACAAAAAACAAAAGCACAAATAATTACAGTAGATCCTGCTCCTGATTATTTTGCACATATTAAAACTTTGATCGATTTTGAAGCAATCAAAAAAGCAAACGCTCAAAAAGCAACAAAATTAATTTATGATCCTTTATATGGTTGTGGCAGAAATTACACCAACAAAATTTTACAAGAAGCTGGCTTTGAGCTAACAACCTTGCATGACCAAAGGGATCCAACCTTTGGTGGTTCACTGCCAGATCCAACAGAAAAAAGATTAAGCGAACTCAAAGCAACACTTCTTGCCCAAAAGGCAGATCTAGGTGCCGCTAATGACGGAGACGCTGATAGATTTTCTTTTTTTGATAACGAAGGTAATTTTTATCCTGCCAATAAATCTTTAAGTATCATTGCCAAATACTTAATCGAAAAAAGAGGCTTTAAAGGTTGTATTGCGCGCACCTTAGCAACTTCACATATTTTTGATGAGCTTGCCAAGAAAACCAATAACAGCTCCACTGAAACTGCTGTAGGTTTTAAATGGATTTGCGAAGTCATGAGATCAAAAGATACTATCATTGGCGCTGAAGAATCTGGTGGCATGAGCATCTTGGGTCACATCCCAGAGAAAGACGGTATTCTAGCAATTCTTCTTATGGCAGAAGTGTTAGCTATTACCGGAAAAACTTTACAAGAACTCTGGCAAGAAATTCAAGATTTTGTTGGTAAAGAATATTTCTATGATCGCTTAGATTTGCATATCGCCGACAAAGAAACTTTTATGGCAAAATTCAATGACCCAAGCTTAAAAGAAATTGCTGGATTTAAGATTGAAAAAATTGATAGAACTGAGGGTGCAAAAATCTATCTCGAAAATGGCACTTGGTTTTTAGCAAGACCATCAGGCACAGAAGCTATGTGTAGAGTCTATTTCGAGAGTAACAATCAAGCAGAACTTAAGCAAATTATTAAAGCTGTTGAAGCAATGATTTAAAAAGTTTTATAATATAAATGTGCTACTAACTGCAAACCCAATTTTAAATAAAGCACTAAATGCAGAGCGCATTAACGAAGAAGAAGCTCTTGAACTTTTTGATAATGCAGAAATCAACGATCTTGCCTATTGTGCTAATGAAATTCGCAAAAAAAGACACCCTGACAATAAGCCTACTACTTATGTCGTACAGAGAAATATAAATTACTCTAACGTCTGTACCGCGCACTGTTCTTTTTGTGCATTTTATACACCACCCAATTCGCATGATGCAGATTTCCCAGAAGCCTATGTACATGATTATGAGACAGTCTTAAAACCAAAAATTCAAGAACTTGTTGACATAAACGGTACTGAAATTTTATTTCAAGGAGGGCATAATCCAAAACTCGGTCTTGAGTATTACCAAGATATTTTCGCAAAAATAAAAAATGATTTCCCAAGTGTCACTTTGCATGCTTTAAGTCCAGCTGAAATTGTACACATCACAGAAAAAACTATTACGCCAGAAGCTGACTACCAAGATGGTTGTGATCGCAAGAAAATCCTCAAACCAAACAAAGACCAAATCAGAGAAACTTTAATAGCCTTACAAAAATCTGGCATGGATTCACTACCCGGAGCTGGAGCAGAAATTTTGACAGAAAGAGTGCGTAAAATTATTGCACCACTTAAAATCACAACTCAAACTTGGCTTGAAGTTATGGAAATCGCACACTCACTAAAAATGCGCTCTTCAGCGACTATGATGTACGGTCATGTTGAAACTTACGAAGATAGAGTTGAGCATCTAAAAGTTTTAAGGGAATTACAAGACAAAACCAATGGCTTCACAGCTTTTGTTTGTTGGAATTTTCAGAAAGGTGAAACACCTTTAAGTAAAATCATGGACTCACTAGAAAGCCAAGACAAACTTCCCAAGTATAATTTAAATTCTTCTGGTGACGATCATTTAAGAACTCTTGCAATTGCTAGAATCTATTTGGATAATTTTGAAAATTTTCAGGCAAGTTGGGTCACTCAAGGGCATAAACTTGGGCAAGTCTCACTAGCATTTGGAGCAAATGATTTAGGTGGTAATATGATGGAAGAAAATGTAGTTTCGGCGGCTGGAACCACTTATAGAGCGGGAATCAGGGAAATGGAATACTATATTGAAGCAAGCGGCAGACAGGCACAACAAAGAGATACTCAATATAATCTAGCCCCTAGAGCTAGTTCTGCAAGCTAAAGGGTATAATTTTTTATAGATGGTTTACAAAGGCACAATTTTAAAATATTCTCAATTTTTATCAGTCGATAACCAAACACCTATCATTAGTATTAGCGAAGGTAGAACTCCATTAGTTCCAGCTCCACACATTGCAAAAGCAACAAATGTAGGCGGCATTAGCGTTTATTTAAAAATGGAAGGCATGAACCCAACCGGATCCTTTAAAGATCGCGGCATGACGATGGCTGTTTCAAAAGCAATCGAAAAAGGTGCAAACAAAATCATCTGTGCAAGTACCGGAAACACTTCAGCCTCTGCGGCGGCTTATGCTGCGCGCGCCAGAGCAATGGGCTTCGAAATGGAATGCTACGTAATTATTCCAGCTGGATATGTTGCACTTGGTAAATTGTCTCAAGCAATGATTTACGGAGCAAAGGTAATTCAAATTGAAGGTAATTTTGATGACGCCTTAAATATAGTCAAGTCACTTACAGAAAAATATCCTATTGAATTAGTAAACTCTCTAAACCCATATCGAATTCAAGGTCAAAAAACTGCTGCCTATGAAATTTGTGATGAACTGCAATCCGCACCAGATTATTTATGTATCCCAGTAGGTAATGCTGGAAATATCACAGCTTATTGGGCTGGTTTTAAAGATTACGTCAAAAACCCAAGTGCCCGTCCAAAACTTTTTGGCTTTCAAGCCGCAGGTGCCGCTCCAATAGTAGAAGGTAAAATTATTGAAAAACCAGAAACTGTCGGTACAGCAATTAGAATTGGTAACCCTGCAAGCTGGAAGCAAGCAGAGCAAGCAAGAGACGAATCACAAGGTTTAATTGACAGTGTCACAGACGAGGAAATGCTTGAAGCTTACAGAATGATTCATCAAATGGAAGGCTTGCACTGCGAACCAGCGTCTGCAGCAAGTGTTGCTGGATTGCTTAAAGCAGCAAAAGCCGGCAAGATTCAGCACGAATCAACTGTAGTTTGCGTACTAACTGGTAATGGTCTTAAAGACCCGCAAACAGCAATGAACCAAAGTGACCTTGAAGCCGCACAAAAAAGCTATCAAGCTAACGAAGAAGAAATTGCAGAAATTTTAAATTTAAAAGCTAAAGTATAACTTTATTATATTTGCCCCGAGTGAATGTTTCAATAATTCTATTTTTACTTGCATCAAAGCTAAAAACCATTGCACCTTGTTCTCGAGTTTTGGTATTAGCTTTAGCATGCAAGTCATGTAGCAAATCGGGTTTAGCATAAAAAGTAAAAGCAACAGAATCCTCATTTTGATTTTTTTGAGCATCAATTAAAATTCTGTTTTGAGCATCTAAATCAACTTGTTGTGGAAAATCATTTGCCATTACCATGGCAAACAATTGCTCTAAATGAGTTTGTGATAAATGGTTTTTAGACTTTGCAGAATTGATGGTTTGGAAAGAATGATAAATTTCTTCTAATTTATTTTGAGTTTCAGCATTTGTGCGTGAACTAATGGGATATATGCTAATCCCACTTTTTTCTTTGTTAGTTGATAAAGCAACTTGCACAAAAAAAATAATCGCAATTCGGGAACAAAAAAGAAAGAGTAAATGCGAAATACAAGTTTATCTTAAGTATTAAATTTTTTTATACTTTTAAGGTTTTTGTAATATTTGCGCTCCTAAGAAGCACAGTAAAAAGTTTTATGCTGTGAACCAAATTTACATTCTAAAGTATTAAAGCCTTGATCAAATATAATTTCCAATTTACAGTCGCCAATATGATCAATCTTAAAACTTAATTCTAAACCGCCATCATAATTCTTTAATTGATAATCATTCCAATCCCTCTTTATCTTAAATTCACCTATCTGATATATTCTTCTAAGAGTCTTTAACCTATCAATTATAAAACTTAGTACTTTTTTTTCATTTTTAGAAGAAGAGGATTTAGTACTCAAAAAAGTTAACAGCTTTTCTATTTGTTGAAAAGCTTTATTTACAGAATCAATTTTAACCATTTGTCTATTTCTAAGCTCTTTTTCATTGGCTTGTTTTAAAGTTAAAGTAATAACAGGATGAGGTTCTAAAGGTTTTGACATCGGATCACTTTGCAAACTAGGAGTACGAGAATCATCATCTGAACCAACAAATCCATATTTTTGTAGAAGCCAATCTCTTGACATAAAAGATGAATCATTTAATCTATTAAGCATTAGAGACAATTATCTCACATTAAAATAAAAGCAACAAAAGTATAGCCATTAAGATTCTATAAATAACAAAAACGCTTAAAGAAGCTTGCTTTAAAAACTTAAGCAAAAAATCAATTGCGATAAAACCAGCAATAAAACTTACAAAAAACGCCAAAAATAAGCTAACAAGATCTAATTCAAGACTTTGCGCTTCGTACATATCTTTTAAAGCAAGTAAACCAGCTCCAGCAATCGCGGGTAAACCCAACAAAAAAGAAAATCTAGCGGCTTCATCTTTTTTTAGACCCATAAAAATCCCGGCCGCTATAGTTGTACCAGAACGTGACATACCAGGAAAAAGAGCTAAACATTGCATTAAACCAATAAAAAAGATTTGCATAATAGATAAATTTTGCATATCTTCATTTTTTTGGTAGAGCTTTTCAGCAATATAAATCAAAATCGCACCCAGGATCAATGTATAAGCAACACAATCTACAGAACGAATAAAAGTAGATGCAAAAAAACTTTTAAAAGTAAAACCGATTAAAACCACAGGCATAGTAGCAAATAAAATTGCGTAACTAATTTTGCTATATTGTTTATCAATCTGCAAAAAACCTTTTAATAAATTTACAATATCTTTTCTAAAATATATAACAACAGCAAACAAAGTTCCTAAATGTAAAAAAGCATCAAATGCAAGTCCAAAATTTTTCAAGTGCAAAATTTTAGGCAACAAAATTAAATGCCCAGAGCTACTTACCGGCAGAAACTCTGTCAAACCTTGAATTATAGCTAAAATAATTACAGAGAACAAAAGCATAGTATAAGCATATCAGTAAAAGCAATCATAAAGCCAAAGACTGTTTCAGCCTCCACAAAAAAATTTTCTTATGATCACCCGACTGCAAAACCTCTGGCACTTTTAAACCTTGATACTCTGCCGGTCTAGTATATTGCGGGTATTCGATTAATGTAAATTTTTCTAAGTCAGATTTTTTTAATTTAGTTTCTTCTAAAAACTCTTTTAATTCATTTTTACTAACACCCATTTTTGTAAATTCTTGCAAAAGGTTTATTTCGCTATGCGTTTCAAATTTGGCACTTTCTTCATCACCCAAAACTCCGGGTATCAATCGCAAACTAGCATCTAAAATCGATAAGCAAGCAAGTTCTCCCCCAGTCAAAACATAGTCACCCACTGAAATTTCACGAGTAGCTCTATCTCTGATTCTTTGATCAAAACCTTCATAGCGACCACACAAAATCACCAACTGTTTTTTTTGAGAAAGTTCTTGTGCCATTTTTTGATTTAACTTTTCACCAGACGGACTTGTGATAATGATTTCACAATCATCTAGATATTCAACAGCATCTAAACAATCAAACCAAGGTTGTGGCATCTGCACCATACCAGCTCCACCACCAAAAGGAGTGTCATCTACTTTATGATGTTTGTCTTTTGAAAAATCTCTTGGATTTAAAATATTTAAATCAAAAATGTTTTTCTCTAAGGCAATTTTCATAATGCTTTCAGAAAAATAAGAACTAATAAGATTTGGAAACAAAGTGAGCACATCTATTTTCATGTGTTTGCCCCTTTGATTTTTTTTGTTCTAATGTATTTCACTTGATAAGCGATATCTTCAAGCTCAACAAGCTTGTTAATATTTAGATCAGAATAAAACTCTATATTATTAAGCGATTGTATAATACTCTCTTCATCAAGTGACTGCTTTGTTAATTTCAAAAAATGATTCTGAATACTTGTAACAGCTGACTGAGTATCAAAATTTATAATATCCAAAACAAAATCTTGCTTAGCAAGTAGATTATCAATTTCTCTTACATGTTGTTTATAAAAATCTTGTTTAACAACAAGCAAAGTCGCGGGAAAGCTGTTCATATATTGGATTTCTTCACTTAAGTTTTTCTGGTATTCACCTGCAAAAGTATTTATCAAAGTTGTTTTAGTAAGCTCTTGAGTTAAATTTTTATAACCTCTTTGACTCAAAATCGAGCCCCAAGGTTCAGCCACAAAAGCGGCATCAATGACATTTTTGTGAAGTAAAATTTCAAGTTCACTTGGATTAATTGCAATAAACTCAGGTTCTTGTACAAAACTTACTGTTTTATCATCTTCTAAAGCATCCACTAAATCAAGCAAAGTTTTTGAGATTTTTTCTTTATTTTTTAGCTTATCATTAAATCTTTTTACAAAAGATCTTGCTAATAGATCTTGGGTATTGCCAAATTGTGGCACCGCAATTTTTTTGATTTTAAAATTATTTTTTTCTAAAGCCTGATCACTCACAACAAAAGAATTCGCACCAACAGCACTCACTGACATCACTTCAAGTGGCACACCTTTATTAATAGCATTAATATAAGGACCCGGACCAATATATGCAATATCGATATTGCCAGACATTAAGGCATTAAGTAAATAGCCTCCAGACAAATAATGTTCTACATGATACTCATCAAAAAGCCCTTCTTCAATAGCAATTATAGGCAAGGCGTGAGTAATATTCAGCAAATAACCAAGCCTTGGTTTATCACTAGATTTATAACTACATGAATTCAAAGCTAAAACAAGACAAAAATACAAAAAAGGTTTCAAGAAAAACCCCTTAAAACCTTTTTTTTTTGTCTTTAAATTTCTCACAAAATTATTTATTGTATTTATTCCAAGAGTTAACACCGTTAGCAGTAATAAAAATTGTATTACCAGCTTTACCCGGCACAGCACCTTTGACTAAAACCAATCTTTTTTCAGCATCATACTTAAAAACTTTTGCTTTAGTTCTTGTAACAGTTCTGTTTCCCATCATCGAAGGCATTTTTTTACCTTTCATAACACGACTTGGATCAGTACCTGCACCAATAGAACCAATTTGTCTTTTTGATTTTGAACCGTGAGATCTTCTACCCACTCTCATATTATGTAATTTCACACCACCTTGAAAACCTTTACCAATAGATGTTCCAGTGATATTGATTTTTTCCAAGTCAGCAAAAAATTCTTCTAGATTAATAGGCTCACCGAGTTTCACTGAATCAACTTCGCTCTGTGCTCTAAATTCTTTTGTTTTTCTATAAAGATCAACACCATTTTTTGTAAAACGGTTTTTGTCTGCTTTTGTTAAATGTTTTTCTTTTGCTCTAAAAGCACCAACTTGCACAGCATCATAACCATCACGTTTTTGCGTTTTAATATCAGTAACAATATTTTCTGCAAGTTCAATAACAGTAACTGGAACAACATTACCCTCAGCATCAAAAACTTGGGTCATGCCTATTTTTTTTCCAATTACACCAAAATCTTTAGTAGTTGTTGCCATTTTTATCTCCTTTTTATCTCACCAAATTTTTTAAATAAAAAAACTCAGTTAGCACAGTAACTTTTGGCTAAAGCCTTCATGCGTAATAACAGATTTTAGCAAATTCAAGCCAAGCTCAAAAGCCCTAAAAATAAAAATAAAATAAAGGGCTTGACTATGTCTGTAGAAGACTACACTGATTTTCAATTAAAGCCTTTAAACCATCCATTTGATCTTTTTTTAAAAATGAGATCTGTAATTTTTTTCCATTTCTACCTGAATTAAGTTCTTTAACAAAAGCTTTTTTCAAATCTTGCTGCTTACATAAATTCTCAAAGAAACTACCTGTGATAACAAAATCTTTTGTCTTAGAATTTTGGATAAATTCACCATATTCAAGGTTTAATAATTTACCTAATTTAGTTGCCAAATCTAACAACAAAAGTTTAGCTAGTGGGTCTCCTTTTTGAGATGCTCTCATGATTTCTTTAGGTTTGTGAGACTTTCCAGCAGTTAACAAAGAACTTTCAAGAACTTTATCAATATTAAAATCGTACTCATTTGCTAAAGGCTGTAGTACTGTTCTTTGATCTTGGACAGTAGCTTCTTGCAAATAATCTATTTTTGCTTCTACACCATGATTTAATTTGCGCCCTTTTGGTCCAGCAGAAAATAATTTATCTGGTGTTAAAGACTCAATTTTACCAGCTTTAAAAGTTTGTCTGTCTAAGTCAGAAAGCAAATCTGAATACTTATCAGTATTTAAATCTACATGCCCAAACTCTGTATTTTGCATAGTTTTAAAAGAATTATCATCCAGATTAAAGTTGCTACTTAAACCAACATTAAAACCAGAACCACTTACCATAGAAAATACATTTTGACCGGCTTGAAGTTTGCTAACAATGGAATTGGCAATAGCTAAAGTATCATTAATAACGGTAAAGTTGATTTGCATTATATCTTCTCTGCTCTTAGGTTTAATGGTGCCGACTTCATCTTGATAATGAAGTTTATAATTAACACCTCTCACTAAGGCACGTGTGTCAAGAGCTTTAATCAAATCATCCATAAAATTAATCAAAGAATTTGCTTGCGGATGATCACAATTTGAAACACGCGGCGGATCATATTGTGTGTTAGGTGTAATATGCAATGCTCTATGCTTTGGAGTAGTTGGCAAAGTTTTACCCTCTTTTTCAAAGAGCTTATGATGTTTTTTGGTTGCAGCACCAGCAATACCAAAAGTAATTGGTAAGACTTTTTGTCCAATAAATTCTGCCTGCATACTTACAAAAGAAATTATTTCATACAAAGCATCAATTGCTTTTGTCTTAGAAATTTTACTTAAATCAAAAACAAAATGTTTTGGTTTTTTTTCGTCGTCAAGACCTGTGACAACAAAATCAACAGTTGATCCACCTAAACGTGCATTCAGTGCAAATGGGCTTCTTTTATCTCTTTCTTTTTCACAAAAAGTTGCTCGATCTTCAAAATCTTCCGGTTTCTGCGGAAAGCGTTCGAAATTTTTTTTAAATTGATCAAAACTAGTTATTGTAAGCGCCTTTGCCATAATTAGTATTTTAGCAAAATATTAGAAAAAACAATTGGGGGTAATCAGTTATTTTGCACTCGATTTTTCTAATATTTTTTCAAATTTTTCTTGATCAACGACAAAATCTTTAAAAGCTAATTGTACTTTTAGAGGAATATCTATTAGAGCGTAATTTTTTGAATCTACAAACATTAAGCTTTGAGACCCTTTACCAATTGTATCTCCTTGTTTATCAAGGATTTGGTGCTCCAAAGTAACAAATTTACGATTAAAATCTTTTATTCTGATTTTGATTTCTACTTCTGTAAACTCATTAATTTCTTTTAAAAATTTATGGTTATAATCACGAGTCAAAATCAAAAACTCTGAGGTTTTTGGATCAAATTCAGGCATTGTATGCAAGAAAAATAATTCTCTGGTTTTTCCTACCCATAAAGAATACATCGCAAAATAAACATTACCAACTGAATTCGTGTCTTGGTAAGTTGGGATAAATTGATGCACAAAAAAACTTTCTTGCACATAGCAACCCTTAATATCAACTGCTTTTGCACCTTCTGGTAGGTTTTGCAAATTAACACTTTGTTCTAAAGGCACAAAATTAATTTTGGTTTCAGCACTTGCCGTAATAAGTTTTGGTTCGTCTTTTGTTTTTTGTCTTTGGCTATCATCGCTATGTTTATAAAATCCATAAGCAAAAGGGAAAATTGCCGCCAATGCCATTATTTGAGTTTGCTCTTGAAAATAACCAATACCAAAAATAGCCAAACTAGAAAGACCACCAGCAAACAATTTAATACCAGAAAACTTACGATTTATTTTTTCGTTTTTTATGTCTCGATAAATAGCTACTGCATAAATCACAAAGAACGAAGCATAGAAAGCCATATAGTATTCAAGCTCAAAACTAAAAAACTTTTCAAGACTGGAATCAAACAAAGAGATAAAACGCCCAAGCTCAGCAAAATGCATTGTTGTGATAGCCGCAATCACACACAACAAAGAACCAATCAAAGGAGAGGTGATAAGTTTTTGTGGGATAAAAGAAAAAATTATATTGTTATTGTCCTTAGCAAGCTTGGCACTATACCACTTATAAGCAATATAAGCACTATCAAAAGTTGACAATGCCAGTAAAGAAGCCGCTAACAAATAAAAGCCAAGCAAAGTATCAAATTTTGGAACTGCATGCAAAGTCTCAGTAATAATACTTTTTACTGAATAGAAAAAAGAACTTGGTTCTAAATTAGACAATGAGGCAAGCATTTCTGGCAAAGATTCTTTAGCATAGCTATAACAAGCTAAAGCAAGTAAACCATCAACAATTAAAACAGCCCAAAAAATCAAACCACCAATAATATATGAAGTTCGCACTGAATTGTTTTCACGTTTAATTTGAATAGCACGTTGCCAGTTTTGCAAATCCAACCAAGGACCACAAAGAAAACCTATTGTTATAGGAATCCAAAAAGCAAATTGAGCAAAAGAGTTTTTAAAACTATACAAAGGAGCAAAATTGAAAGCTTGTTTCAACCAATTAAAATGCCCTCCGCTCAGAGCAAATTGAGCTTTAAGTCCCTGCTCATCTGTACTTAAAGCCGCTGAAATCAAAGACTCTGTATTAAACAAAGAAGAATTAATCAAAACCCAAAAACTAGAAATAATAAAAACAGAAAAAATTGCGTGACTATATTTAATTTTTTTGATGTCTAATTCTTCACCCAAAAAAATAGTGATTCCATAAAACATAGCAACTGCCAAAATCGAAAAAATACCAAGAGGCAAAGTTATATATTTAAGACAAGCAAAAATCGTCATTGTAATTGCCAAAAATTGATAAAAGAAGAATATAAAACTGTAATTTTTTGATTTTTCTATAAATGCATTTTCAACATCATCTGCATTGTTATATTTCTTAAAAATATAATGATTAATTACTCCAAATAGAGTTAAACCTAAAGCATCTATTGTGGCAAATTTTAGCAAAGCGGCAACACCAAATTGAATTGTCACCTGAACAGCAAAAAATAGACCTAAACCCCAAGTCCAAGCAAGGGCAACTGAGTTTCCCCACAAAATTGTAGATAGAGTTTTTGAGAGCTTTGATGAAGTTTTTTGCGTAGACATAAAGTCTATCTTAGCATTTTAGACACTAACAATTTTGTTTTGGCTAATTCAATTGACTCCACAAAGAAACTTGCAAATCCTCTTGCACCTGTGTGTTTTTTGAACTTAATTTTTGTTTTCTAGAACTTTGTAATTGATTATTTATTGCACTAGCACGTAATAGAACCTCACGAGGTAAACCAGCTAATTTTGCAACCTCAATTCCATAACTTTTGTTAGCAGAACCAGCAACAACTTTATGCAAAAATTCAATTTGTTTTTTTGTGCCAGAACTTTCTTCGACTAAAACTTGATAATTTTTTATTGAACTAAAAATTTTTTCTAAATTTGCAAGCTCGTGATAGTGAGTAGCAAAGATTGTTCTTGGTGTACAAGTTTTAGCCAGATATTCAACAATTGACCAAGCAATCGCAACACCATCATACGTTGAAGTACCTCGACCTATTTCATCTAATACAAT
>Ga0181568_10000900_pt1 | contig 27156 bp, 27 predicted proteins | sample 101ome_20_FD_133758 | JGI IMG/M metagenome (GOLD analysis project Ga0181568, IMG submission 133758) | Coastal salt marsh microbial communities from the Groves Creek Marsh, Skidaway Island, Georgia - 101404AT metaG (megahit assembly) | ecosystem: Environmental > Aquatic > Marine > Intertidal...
AAAAAAACATTATTAAATTTTATTCCTAAAGACTATGACGGTCAAAAAATTTCACTTAACAACTTGGAGGATTTAAATCAAATTGTTTAAAAATAAAAAGCTTTTAGTGACGGGTGGTACAGGTTCAATAGGTAATTCAATATGTCATCATTTCAACAATAATAATTGTTCAGAGATTTATGCAACAACAACTAATTTAAATAAGATTAATCCTAAAGATAGTTTTATAAAATATAAACAATTAAACTTACAAAATATTAAAAACAGTAATCTAGATGAAATTTTTAATTTTGATATTGACTTCCTTATACTTAACGCTGGGTTAACCAAAGATAACATTTTTTTAAGAATGTCAGCAGATGAGTGGGGAGATGTAATTGATGTAAACTTAAATTCCTCTTTCTATATCTTGAAACACACTATAAAGAAAATGATCAAGCAAAGATTTGGAAGAATTGTATTTATCTCATCTGTAGTAGCTCATACTGGCAATCCAGGTCAGGTAAATTATACTGCCTCTAAATCCGCTTTATCTGGAATGGCAAAATCTCTTTCGTTGGAAGTTTCAACAAGAAATATTACTGTGAATTGTATTGCTCCAGGTTTTATTAGATCTAATATGACTGATAAATTAAATGATAATCAAAAACAAACAATATTAGATCAAATACCAATGAAGAAAATGGGCGAACCCGAGGATATCGCAAAAGTTGTTGGATTCTTATGCTCTGATGGGGCTAACTACATAACAGGCCAAACAATCCATGTAAATGGCGGTTTAGCACAATATTAATAAAAGATTTGAATATTGTGAATAATGTGGTACGAACTTTAAAAAATTTAATCATAAGAGGGTTTAAAAATGAGTGACATTGAAGAAAGAGTAAAAAAAATTGTTGTTGAGCACCTTGGTGTAGAAGAGTCAAAGATCCAAAGTGATTCTAAGTTTATAGATGACCTTGGGGCAGATAGCCTTGACACTGTAGAACTTGTCATGGCTTTTGAAGAAGAGTTTGGATGTGAAATTCCTGATGATGCGGCTGAAAAAATAGTAACATTAAAGGATGCAGTTTCATATTTAAGTGCTAATTCAAACTAAAAAATTTTTATCAATTGAGAAGAGTAGTAGTTACCGGTATTGGAACAATTAATCCTCTCGGTAATTCTGTAAATCAAAGTTGGAGTTCTTTAATAGAGTCTAAAAGTGGCATAAGTAAAATTAAAAGCTTTGATGTTACAGACTACCCCTGTAAAATTGCAGGCTCTATTGATGACAGTTTAATCAACGAAGAAATTGTTAGTTTACGTGAACAGAGAAAAATTGATAGGTTCATTACACTTGGGCTGATTGCCGCTCATGAAGCAGTTCTAGATTCTGGTTTTATTTCATCTGAAGAAAACGAAGATAGATTTGGCGTAATGGTAGGTTCCGGAATAGGAGGACTTGATACGATTTACAAGAACTCTTCCATACTTAATAACCAAGGTATTAGAAAAATTTCTCCATTCTTTATCCCATCTTCATTAATTAATTTATTATCCGGACACATTTCTATTAAATACAGACTTAAGGGGCCTAATAGCTCTCCAGTTACTGCTTGTGCAACAGGAACTCACGCGATTGGAGATTCATTTACAATAATTAAAAATAATAAAGCTGATTTAATGGTATGTGGAGGAGCTGAAGCCGCAATCTGTCCGTTAGGCATAGCAGGCTTTTCTGCTGCTAGAGCCTTATGTGATACATTTAATGAACAACCGACAAAGGGTTCCAGACCTTGGGATAAAGATAGATCAGGTTTTGTAATGGGAGAGGGTGCCGGTGTATTAGTTTTAGAAGAACTTGAGCATGCAAAAAAAAGAAATGCAAAAATATATGCTGAAGTTAAAGGTTATGGGATGTCTGGAGATGCATATCATATAACAAAACCCTCAGAAGACGGTAGTGGCGGTTACAGAGCAATGAAAATGGCTCTAAATGAGTCAAAGTTAAACTCCGAGGATATTGATTATGTTAATGCGCACGGAACATCAACTCCAGTTGGAGATATTATTGAACTTTCTGCTGTTGAAAAATTAATTTCAAATCCAAACCTTCACATGAGTTCTAATAAATCAGCTATAGGGCACTTACTAGGAGCAGCAGGCGCTGTAGAAGCGGTATTTTCAATAAAATCACTGGTAGAAAAAGTACTTCCAGCAACCTTAAATTTAGATAATCCAGATACTAAAACTCAAATAAATTTAATTCCTCATCATTCAATTCAAAAAAGTATTAAGAATGTTCTATCAAATTCTTTTGGATTTGGCGGAACTAATGCTAGTCTAATCTTTGGCCTTTAAAGTAAATAATTTCTGCATAGTTCTTTCCTCTCCATCTGGCGCAGGGAAAACATCTATTTCCAAAAAAATTTTATTAAATGATAAAAAAATATGTTTATCAATCTCATGTACTACACGTCCCAAGAGAAAAGGAGAGAATAATCTAAAAGATTATATTTTTTTAAATGATACTAAATTCGAAGAATATAAAAGTAAAAATGAATTTTTAGAAAATGCAAATGTATTTGGATATAAATATGGAACTTTAAAAAAAACAATAAATAACTTTTTTAAAAAAAAAAAGGATGTTCTTTTTGATATTGATTGGCAAGGCTATCAACAATTAAAGCAAAGCAACCTTGATGTAATTGGTATATTTATTTTACCACCTAATAAAAAAGAACTAATTCAAAGATTAAAAAAACGTGCAAGAGACACAAAAGAAGAAATGAATAAGAGAATGAGTCTAGTTAAAAGTGAAGTTTCTCATTTTTTAGAGTATGACTATGTGTTGATTAATGATGATCTCGACAATTGTGTATCCTCAATAATTCAAATAATTAATTCTGAAAGAAATAAAAGAACAAGATTAATTAATTTAACAAATTTTATAAATAAATTTAGAGATTAATCATATTATAGATATTAACAAACTCCTCTAAAGATAAGTTCTCAGCCCTACTTTTTGATAAACTACTTGGTAAATTAATTTCTTTGTAATTCTTTAAAATTGAACCAATTGTTTTCCTTTTTTTATTAAAAATATTTTTTTTAAATTCAATGAAACTGGTTATATCATCTTCAGATATATAAAAGTCATTTAGAAGATTGAACTCAACTACAGTAGATTTAATTTTAGGTGGGGGAAAAAAAGATTGATTGCTGATTTCGAATTTTTTTTTTATTGAATAGAAGCATTGAATAATTGAATTTAAGGAATTTAGGTTTTTCTCTAATAGTCTATCTGCAAACTCCTTTTGAAACATTAGAATCATTTTTTTAGGTCTAAACTTTGTAGTAGATAATTTTATAAGTACCTGAGATGATATGTTATAAGGTAAATTTGAAATTACCAATTCAAAGTTTTTTTCTAAAATGTTAATATTTTCTAAAATATCGTAATTTAAAATATTTAAATTATCAAAGTCTTTAAACTTTAATTTTAATATTTCAAACCAATCATTATCTATTTCAACAATTGATAAATTTTTTGGTTTTTTTTCTAAAATGAATTTAGTTAAATTTCCAGAGCCTGCTCCAATTTCTAGTATATTATTATCCTCATTAGTAATTAAATTTTGTAACTTTCTTAAAATATTTTGATCAACTAAAAAATTTTGGCCAAATTTTTTTTTTAATCTAGCATGCATTGAAGGTATGATGTGTTATTAGCTTTATTTTTAAAAATTATGTCTTCAGCTGTTCCATGACTTGGACTAAGTCTTCTATAGTTTAAACCTAAAGTAAAATTATAAGATTTATTATTTAAAATTTTAAAAGGTATTAATGCCTGGTCATGGTACATAGAAAAAAATAGATAGCTTTTATCAAGTGTTTTAAAAGCACTATCACCAGACACAATTTTTGTATTATTGTTTTTAAATTTGTTTGCGAATATCCTTAAAAGTTTATCTTCATTTCCTAGGATGTCATTCTCACCACAGTGAGGATTTATACATAGGAAAATATATTTATTAAATTTTTTAAGATAGTTTGAAGAATTATAAATCTCTAAAAAAGATTTATAAAAATTATCTAATTTTTTTTTTAAATTAGACGTTACGCACCTTAATGGAATATGTGTGGATATGGGTATAATTGAAAATTTTTCTCCAGCCATTAGCATTAAAGTTTTTTTATTATTAATTTGACCTAAATATTCTGTAATTCCATTAAATTTAATATTTTTTTTTATTATTGATTTGTTTATAGGCATTGTTATTAAATCTTTACCAGTAGTATTAGATAAAAAATTACAAAATTTTATTTGATTAATTAAATTATCTGACTTCGATTTATTAATGTTATAAATATCAAATATATTAAGTTTATTTATATCAAGCGATTCAAAGTCCAGAGGGTTATTAATTTTTTTCAAATCTATATTACAATTTATTTTCTTCAGATAATTAAGGGAAAATGAATAATTCCCAATTAATAAATATCTTGTTTTTTTTTTAATAAATTCGTGAGACTTGGATATTATTTCTAAATTTACTGAGTTATCTTCTCCTATAAATACGTATTTATTTTTCAATGTTTACTCATACAAAATTTCTTTAAGATTTTTTTCTATTTGTATATTTATATATTCAGAGATTTCCCATTGTAAGATTGAGTATAAATTATCATTAAGACAAATTTGATAATTCTTATTGTTGATATTAATTATAACTATATCATTATTTCCTTTAATTTTTTTAAAGATTAATGAAGGTAGTTCACTAATCTCCTCAGCGTTAACAATTTTTTCGATAGTAAGACAGCTATTTATGCTCAGAGAAATTTTTAAATTATTAATTTTGGATAAAATTATTTCCATCTCATCTAACGAGAAGTTATTTAAATAATATTCTTTGATCATATCGTTTTTAATAATTAAAAACCTATCGTAGTCTCTTAAATTTTCTTCATAGGTAGTTTTATTTTTCGTATTTATATTAATTTGTTGGTCTATTCTCTCTAAAAGCGAGGGATTTTTATTTTTCAATCTTTGAATTAATTTTTTAATTAAAATTACATCTTTAATAGATTTTTCAGTGCTAATTTCGTTCTTGTATAAATTTTTGTAAAATTCTTTGTATATATGAATATCTATATTGCTAATAATAATTCCCTCTTTATCATATAATATTTCTGAGTGGGCAAAGTTGAAGAAATTAATTATTAAAAGTGCAATAAAAATATTTTTTATATTAAAGACCATAGCTAAAGTTTCCTGCACGTTCAAAAAATAAATTTGTAGATTGTTCATATCCAAAAAAACCTAAATAATCCATTTTGAATGTTAATCCAATTGTTTCCTTTGGGGTTGTATTGAAATTATCCGAAAAATGAGTGTTAGTGTAAATTATATCTAACTGAGAACACTCATCAAATAAACTTAAATTAATAATACTTTCATAAGGTTGATATTTATTTTTAAGATCTAAGTTAGTAAATGCACCTATTCTTAATGAATTATTTAATTCTTTTTCAACTTTTAAACTTAGTGATTTTGAATCATCGGAGTTATCTATAAACGCTTCTTTTGAAGTTTCATTATAGTTTATGTTAATTTTAAAAGGATTATTAATTTCAAGAGAATAATTCATTTCTTTTTTTGATGATTTTTTTTTGTCTATTCTCGTGTCGATATTAAATTCATAGTTATTATAAACTAATCTGTTATTAATAATAATGTCAGAGAAGTTATCATTTTGATTAATTTTTTTTGCATAGTTATTATTATCTTTAAAATCATATGATTGACCAATATTTACAATTAAATTTATATCATTAATATTATGATAATTTTCAATTCCATATACTAGTCTATTGGTGTTATCAAACTGATCATTCCCATAATACCTATTTTCTTCAAATAAATTATTGTAACTAAAGCTGAGTGATCTAGAGTCTTCATTTATTGATTTAAATGAATTAAAATCTTCATTCAAAATAGTTTTTATTTTTAATTTTAATTTATTATTAAACTTATAAATGTTCATATCACTTGATGCGGATAGTCCAGTCTGGTAATAATCATCATTTAGTTCATTATTATGGTTAAATACTAATTCTTTAATGGTATTAGATAAAATAATTTTATTCGTTATAAAATTATTTTTAAATTTATAATTTTTAAAATATAAATTTTTAAGACTTAATGATTTGCTTTCCGAGGGGTTTTCAGAATTTGATTGATCCCTTTTTAAAAATTGCAAATCTAGATAGTTATAAATTGACCCATTATCTTTTAAATCAAAATTATTTTGATAATGAATATAAGGAATTTGAAAAGGAACCAAATTATTGGCTGAATTATCATACGCAGTTGCAGAATTAAGTCTTGATAACAACAGATCATTATTTGAGATAAAATCGTATGTATTTAATTTAATATAAGTATTATCAAATGTAATTTGCTCCTCATTAATAGATCTTGTTGAAGACACGCTATTCGTCAAAAGTCCAGTAAATTCAATAGTGTTATTTTTATTTAAATATTGCTTAGTATTAAATCTTAGAGAGTTATAAAAATCCTCAACATTTGAATTTTTTAAGGTATCCATTTCAATATTGATAAAACCACCTGATAGTCTTTTTTCAAATTTTGTATTGAATGAATAATTTTTAGAAATATTCTCGTAATTAGGATTAATCATGAATTTGGGTGTGATTAATAAATCACTTGATACTCCCATAGGAATATAAACAGGCGTTTTAAGTGCAGATCCTGATATGTTATTTGGAATTAAACTAAATTCAATTGTAGGTGTTAGAAATCCGAAGTGCCTAGGAGCTTTTGATCCATAATGAGAAAAATATGGGATGTAAAATATTTTTTTATCAGCTAATTGAAGAAAACTATCATAGTGAATAAATTTATCTTCATCTACTAAGTATTTTGTTTTTGGAATTTTTAATGACCATGTTGGACAGTTAAAAAATCCCTCTAATTCACAAGGAGTTAAAAAGTTATTGTTAAAATAAACTTCATTGTCTTCTCTGATTAACTTGTTTGAGTCTATTTTTAAATCATTTTGATATATATAACTTACTTCATTAGCAGTAAACTTAGTTAACTTAGTATTACCAATTAAATTACTACCTTTTAAAATATTTTCATATTGATAGAAATAAAATTCCCCAAATATTTCTATTTTGTCATTGTTGTAGTCAATTATACCACTATTTGTTAAAATATTTATATCATCAATATTAATCAATGAATTTTTTCCAAGTTCGATCAAATTCTCATTTGAATTATAAGTAATATTTTCAGTATTAATATATGAACTGTTATCTATATTACTAAGAGCAAACAAATTAAAATTTAAAAAAATTATTAAAAAAAATAGAGAGAAAAATTTATTCATATTTATTTTTTTTTAATATTAAGCTTAAAATAAATATCAGACATAAGTTTTTTAAAAGTAAATCATATTCATTAAGTTTGAAATTTAGAATAAAATACATATAAAATATAATAGATAATCCTAATAAATATTTATTATCATTATTGTTTTTTACCATAGCCTTTCGATTGATAAAAATCACAAAAATCAAATTAGACGTAAAAAAAATTATTAAAAAAAATATAATTTGATTGTATTCAAATAAATTTATTTCAATGTTACCTTTGATATAAGAACTTTTTTGCTTTAATAAAGAAAAATTTATATCATCAAATTTAAAAATTTTATCAGTATAAATGTTTATTTTATTTCCTTTAAGTTCAGAATAATCATTTAAAAAAAATGAGTTATCTTTGTATAAAATATTATTGCTATAAATAGCGCTTATTAAATTTTTTTTATTTAAATTAAAAATAGAAATTTCATTAGGGTTATATATTTCATCATCATTATATTTTAATAAAATATATTCTGTAATATTATTAGTTTGGTTAACTATTAATTTTGTTAAGTTTGAAGTGTCGTTAACGGAATTAGATTTAATATCTTCAATTTTATCAATTATTGTTTTTTTGTTAATTTCAATAAATGTAAATAATATAATAATTACGAGAAATAATATGTAAAATTTTTTTATAGAGATATAATGCATTAAAATTGTAAGTTCATTGTTATTTTTTGCTTCTATGTAAAATATTGAAAACAAAACAAACATAACTAAAATTGGTATCTGAAAAAAAATTTGTATAGTCGAAAGTAAGCTAAAATATAAAATTTTTTGGAAACTATGATTTTCTCCTAAATTCCCCAATAGTGAAAAAATAAAGAATACTGACAATATTACTAACAAAGTGATAACTATTGAAAAAAAAATTTTTTTTAAAATGAAATAATTAATTATCATTATATCTAATTAAAAACAAACAAAACAAAAATAAAGCTAAGACATTAAATATATAATAAGAAATAATATTAATCTGAAATTTATCTAAATTATATATTAAAAAGGCATTTAATACATAAAGGATCATTATAAAGGAGAATAGTTGAATTGTTTTTAATTTTGAATTGCTGTAAACGTTGTGATTAAAAATTATTTTATCAGCAAATATTAAGATTATAAAAAGAAGTAAATAATAATATATTCTTTTATGTCCTGAGTTTTTAAAATCATATTCCTTATGATTTAATAATTCTAAAGTATTAAAATGATCTTTATCATAGGATAAGTCATTATTGATCTCTTTTTGTATGTTAAACGTGAATCTTTCAAATGTAGTTTTACTTTTTTCAAAATGGTTAAGCTTTACTCTAAAACCATCAACGAAAATTATATTTATTCCTTTTTTATCATATTCAATATAAGCAAGATTAGATTTTATAAACTGACCTTCTTGGTATAAAACAGCTTCAACATCTTCAAGTGTTTTATTATTTTTATTTAAAAAAAAAATACTTAACATTTGCCCTATATGTAATTCATTATTTGAAGGCAAACCTATTCTTAAATTATTTCTAATTTCTATTTCACTAATCTTATATTTTGAGTAGAATTTAGGAGAAATTATCTCACTATTTATAAAAAAAATAATTATTATTAAAAATTTTATAATTAAGATCCATTTATATTTATCTTTATTATTTAAATACTGATTTATAATTTTAATTTCACTATTATTTTTAATAACATAATTAAAATAAAGATAACTTAAAATTAAAAGTATTGGTAATAATGGATTTATAAAGCTTGGAAGAACGAGTAGAGTAGTAGAAATTAGTTCAAAAATTTGAGCCGATATTGAGTATTGAATATCAATCAACCTTAAAATTTGGGATAGCCAAATTAAACTTAAAAATAACGATAAAAAAATTAAAAAATATTTAAAATAATTCAAAAATATATAAGATCCAATCCTTGTCATGAAAGTTGAACTTATATCAACATTAAAAACTAATCAAAATATTAAGTTGACTTGTGATATTCAAAAAAAAAATACAGCCGATAATAAAGCATTTTCAGTTTATTCTTATAATCAGGTTGACTTGTTTAAGTATGCCATTCAGATCAAAAATAATGAAATTGAAATTCAAATTTTATTATCCAATGTTTTTAATAAAAATATCAAATATTTCATAGGCGCTTTTATTTATGATCGCGCAAAAATATATTCTGTCAATTCCGTAGTAATTAATTTCAAATATACTGAAATTGTTGATACAGTCTTATTAGAGTTTTTTCAAAAAGATTTTATTTTTAATTCTTATTTAAAAAAATCTCAAAAAATTAATTTTAAATTAAGTAAAAATATAAATCTTAAAAGTAGTAACCTATTATCAAGTATTAATTATCTAAAAGCTCTTGTTTCTGAGCCTAGTAATATAATTTACCCTGAAACTTTTGCAAAAATTGCTGCTAAAAATATTAATAAAAAAAATATTAAAGTAAAAATTTTAGATAAGAATAAGATTAAAAAGCTGGGATTACGTTGTTTATTGGCAGTAAATCAAGGGAGTTCAAAAGAACCAAGGGTTGTAGAGTTTTTTCCATCAAATTTAAAAAAGACTAAACAAGTGGATATCCTCTTTGTTGGGAAAGGTGTTTGTTTTGACTCAGGTGGTATTTCAATTAAACCAAGTTCAGGTATGGAAGATATGAAATGGGATATGGCTGGAGCTGCAGTTGTTGCATCTATAATTCGATACCTTAGCTTTAAAAAAACCAATTTTAGCTATGCTGGCATTATTGGATTAGTTGAAAATATGCCAAGTGGTACAGCGTATAAACCTGGGGATATAATTAAATCACATAAAGGAATTAACGTAGAGGTTTTAAATACTGATGCAGAGGGTAGACTTGTATTAGCTGATATAATTTCATATGGATCTGATGTTTATAAACCAAAAATAATTATTGATTTCGCTACGCTTACTGGGGCAATTATGATTGCACTTGGTCAGCATTATGCAGGTCTTTATAGTAATGATGATCAACTTGCAAAATCATTATATGAATCAGGTATAAGAACAAATGAAAAAGTGTGGAGAATGCCATTACATGAAGATTTTGATAAAGAACTAAACTCTCCTTTTGTAGATCTTAAAAATATTACAAATACCAGATATGGGGGTTCAGTTACGGCTGCTCAATTTTTACAAAGATTCGTCCCAAAGAAAACAAAGTGGGCCCATTTAGATATTGCGGGTGTAACATGGAAGGCAAGTGGGGATAAAATGAATAATAAAGGAGCAACTGGTTTTGGCTTGACTTTAATTTCAGATTTTATAGATACGTATTTCAAAAAAATTTAGGAGCAAATAATGCAAAGAACATTTTCAATCATTAAACCGGATGCAGTTAAAAGAAATCTAATGGGGCATATTAATCAAATTATTGAAAGTTCAGGTTTGAAAATTATTGCTTCAAAAAAAATGTATTTAACTAAAACCCAAGCAGAAACTTTTTATAGCATACATAAAGAGAGACCTTTCTTTAACAGTCTTGTAAATTACATGATATCTGGTCCTGTTCAGGTTCAGGTTTTAGAGGGAAGTGAAGCTGTCTCAAGTTATAGGAAAATTATGGGTGCAACTAATCCTGAGCATGCAGAAGAGGGAACAATTAGAAAATTATATGCAGAGTCCATAGAAGCAAACTCTGTTCATGGAAGTGACTCTCCTGAAAATGCTGAAATTGAGATCAGCTTCTTTTTTTCAGGTGCTGAGTTAGTTTAAGTTCTTTATTAGTTCTGAATAAACTAAATTATTCTCAATTTTTTTATGCGAAGATTTAAGTACTAATTCTGATTTTGTTTTAATTTTATATTTTACTTGGGATATAACTTTACCCTCATCAAGAAATTTTGTGACTATATGGATGCTAAATCCGCCCAATTTTTCATTATTAATTAGAGCTCTTTTATGAGTCATTAACCCCTTATAAGTGGGTAAAATTGAAGGATGTAGGTTTATAACTTTAAATTTTGAAGAAAAATCATTAGGTATATTTTTCATATAACCAATTGAGAAAATTAAATTTGCACCTTTAAAATAATAAGTTTCAAGTTTTGATTTATTTTCATAAAGATGAATCTCAAAGTTATTATTATATAAAAAACTTTTAATTTCACGGGAGATTGTATTGTTGGATACTATTGAAATAATATTTAAATTTTTATTTATTTTGTCTTTTTTTAAAATACTTAATAAGTTAGAACCATGCCCAGAAAGCAAAAAAGAAATTCTATTTTTACTGTATTTGCCCAATTACTGAAAAAAAGTTTCTACTACAAAATTTTTTATAATATTTCTTATCAATCACTATGATTAATCCTATCCCGCAATTAAAAACTTCCATTAATTCTTTTTTATTAGTTTTTAAGTTATCAAGAATAAAATCATACTCATAGGGTAGTTTTATTTCATCTAATTCAAATTTAGTTTTATTTGGCATGGATCTAATAAAATTAGAGATTATTCCTCCTCCTGTGATGTGTGATATGGCTTTAATATAATTGAAATCATTTTTATTTACTAATTGATGATAAAGTCTCGTAGGTCTCATAATAATTTCAGATAATTTTTTTCCTTTTATTTTCGTACTTTTTAAATTTATTTTACTATCTTTAATAATTTTTCTAATGAGAGAATAACCATTTGAATGAAACCCATTTGATTTAACACCTATGATTAGATCGCTTTGGTTTATTTTATAACTTTTGGATTTCTCTTTTAGGCCCACGCAAAAACCAGCCATATCAAAATGGTTATCTTTATAGAGTGATGGCATTTCTGCCGTTTCCCCACCTACTAAAGCACAATTAATTTTTTTACATGCATTTGTTATGCTTTTTAAAATTTTTGTATATTGATTTGGAATAACTGAGCTACAAGCAAAGTAGTCTAAAAAAAACATTGGAGTGGCTTTGTTGCATAGTAAATCATTAGCACACATTCCGACCAAATCTTGTCCAATTCCATCATATTGATTAAGCTCAGCAGCTAAAATTGCCTTTGTTCCTACACCATCTGTAGCCGAACAAAGAGTAATATCCCTGTTTATCTTATATTCTGCGCTAAAACCAAGTTTATTGCCCAGCACGTGTTTATTATGAGAGGTCTTAATGAATTTAATGGCTTCTGCAATTAATCTGTCAGTTTTTACTACATCTACCCCTGATTTTTTGTATATTTTGCTCAATGAAAATTATTTTACTGCTATCTATTTTAATTCTATTATTTTTTAGAAATTTATCAGCTTATCAAGAAATTTCTATTCAAAAAAATGATCAATTAAATAACTATGCCAATTTAGTTTTTTTAATAAACAAATCAGTATCTAATGAAAATATTGAAAACTTAATAGGGAAAAATATTTATAATATTAATTTTAGTCAAAATCTTATTAGATTTGAATTTGATTTAATTTCTTTATCTGAAGATTTAGAAAAAAATAATATCCAAAATAATTTATTATTTTTAAATTGTAGTCTTAATAAAAATTTTTTTGATTTTAATTTTATTAATGCGGAATGTCCGCATTTTAAGCTAAAAAAATATAATAATAATAATTATATATATTTAAAATTTAAAAATAAGTCATTTAGAATTAAAGAATTTAATCAGAATGATGACTTAAGGAGCATTTGGATTAATTTACTTAAGATAAAATCTTCAAGCTATTTATTAAGCATAGACATAGATAACTATAATAATTTTTTCTTATTAACAGACTATTCACCTAAAATATTAGATTATAAGAATAATAAAATTAACATCGATATAAAAAGCATTTATTCTCCTAATCAATATAATTTTTTATTAAATTTTTTTAAATAGTGCAGACATACCTCGATTTTAATACTGAGTCAGATGACTTAATTGTTTCAAATAAAAATTTGAATATATTAAAATTATTAGAAACCAAAAATCAATTCAATCTTATTTGTGGCTCCTCTAAATCAGGCAAATCAATAATTGCCAAAAAATTTTCTAAAAAAAAATCCTTTATCTATTTTGATACTCTTCCTAGATCACTTGAATTCAAAGATGGTATATATTTAGACTTAAATAAACTTCCCCTATCAGAGGATTTTTTTTTTCATTTTTTACAATATTTCTTTAGTCAAGATCTACCCCTGACAATCTTTACTCAAACAAACCCTTTTGAGTTAATTTCAAAAGAAACTACTTTGCCAGATATTTTGTCCAGACTTAAGCTTTTTAATTTTGAAGTTATTCTAGAACCTGATGAAGATTTACTTTTTAAATTAATCAAAAAACACTTGAAATCTAAATCCATCACTATTGCAGATAAAATTATTCAAGAAGTCATAAGCCATATCAATCGAACATATCTTGATGCTTTTACTGCGGCTCAAACTATTAATCATTTGCTTTCTCAGAATAACCATAATATTAATTTGTCTCTAATTAAGCGCCATTATGAACAAATATAGAGATTGTTATATAAATCAGATAAATGAGAACAACATTGGAAAAAAAATTAATATTTCTGGTTGGGTGAATAGATCACGTGATCACGGTAATTTACTTTTTATTGACCTAAGAGACTCAACTTCCCTATTACAATGTGTTGTGGATAACTCTTCATCCATTTTTGAAGATCTCTCCAAATTAAAAAATGAGGATGTTGTGAAATTTTCAGGCACAATTATGGAGAGAAGTATCGACACTATTAATAAAAATTTAGATACTGGAAAAGTAGAATTAAAAATTGAGTCATTTGAGTATCTTAGTCAATGTGTGAAGCCTTTGCCTTTAGAAGTTAACTCTGAAAATGATTATGGTGAAGAGATTAGACTTAAGTATAGATATCTTGATCTGCGAAGAAATCGTATGCAAAAAAATATTAAGTTAAGAACAGATGTAATAAGTTTTGTTAGAAAATTTATGACCAACGAAGGATTTTTAGAATTAGCAACACCAATATTAACTGCGCCTTCTCCGGAGGGTGCAAGGGATTACTTAGTTCCTTCTAGAATTCACAAAGGTTCTTTTTATGCTCTTCCTCAGGCTCCTCAACAGTTTAAACAATTATTTATTGCATCAGGCATTGATAAATATTTTCAAATTGCTCCTTGCTTTAGAGATGAAGATAGTAGGGCGGATCGTTCTCCTGGAGAATTTTATCAAATAGATATGGAAATGAGTTTTGCAACCCAAGAGGAAGTATTGGATGTAATTAGTAGATTATTATTTAATATTTTTGATCAATTTAAACCTAAGGAGAAATCATTAAATCAATTACCCTTTCCTACATTTACATATAATCAAAGTGTTGCTCAATTTGGTTCAGATAAACCAGATTTAAGAAACCCTCTTAGACTAATCAACGTTACAGAATTTTTTAAAGACTCTGGTCTTCAAATATTTGAAAATTTGATTAACAGAGGGGCAATAGTCAATTGTATTCAAGCTTTAAAATCGGAAGGGAGACCTCGAAGCTTCTATGATAATTTAAATAAATGGGCGATTGATCAGGGTAAAAAAGGTCTTGGCTATATTAATTTTGAAAACCAAGAAGCTAAAGGCCCTCTTGCAAAAAATTTCAATCCTGAAAATCTCACTCGAATGATTAATGACAACTCTTTTAACCAAAAAGATGGTCTATTATTCATATGCGACATGCCACAGGAATCTTATGATTTTGGATCCAGAGTAATTACTAAAGTAGGTAAGGAACTAGAATTAATTAATAATAACTCTTATGAGTTTTGTTGGGTTATTGATTACCCTATGTATGAAAAAGATTCCATAACTGGAAAAATTGATTTTAGTCATAATCCTTTTTCAATGCCACAAGGAGGTATGGATACACTTAATAATAAAGATCCTCTTGATGTTTTGGCATATCAATATGATATCGTTTGTAATGGTATTGAACTATCCTCAGGGGCAATTAGAAATCATAGACCCGATATTATGAAAAAGGCATTTGAGATTGCCGGGTACAATGAGGAAACAATTAAAACTAAATTTAGTGCCCTGTTTGAGGCATTTCATTACGGTGTTCCCCCGCATGGTGGTTGTGCGCCCGGTCTAGATAGAATTATAATGCTTTTGAGTGATAATGAAAATATTCGAGAAGTAATAGCATTCCCTTTTAATCAAAAGGCCCAAGATCTTATGATGAATGCACCCGTTTCTATTGATGATAGGCAGTTAAAAGAATTAAATATAAAAAAGATTTAACGACTAGCCTTTAAAATTTTTTCAACATCTTCAATAGTCAAATTCTCTCCATCGTATTCAGATGGAATTTTATAGTTCATGATACCAATTTTGAAATAATATTTTCCAGATTTGCCTTTATATAAGTTAGCTTTTTGACGTCTTCTTTTTAAAGTTCCAATTTCCCTTACTTTATTAGTAGGTTTATTTTTTTTTATATTAATTAATTCTAAAGCTTGATTTAAAGAAATTTCTAAAACATCAAATTTTCTTCCCAAGGATGCAAAAATATCTTGAAATTTTACATATGGGCCGTAAGCGCCTATATTTGCAATCACGGGTTCCTCAGTTTCGGGGTAGTTGCCAAGGGTTATGGGTAGTTTAATTAATTGACTTGCAACATTCATACCTAAGTTCATTGGATCATAAGTTTTTGGTAAAGTAACCCTTTTGGGCTTTTCATCATCAATTTCCTTTCCGAGTTGTAAGTAGTATCCATAAGGGCCAAGTTGTATTGATATCTCTTTATTAGTATCAGCATCAATGCCTAGAAGGCGAGGGAAAGTTACAATATCATCATCTTTATTATTGGGATTCACTTCTTTGATAAAATTACCAATTGATATTGTATATTTACAATCGGGGTATTTTGAACATCCTATAAATCCTCCTATTTTTCCAACTTTTATACCTAATTCACCGCTGTTGTCATGAGAACAGTTAGTCCATGAAGTACATTTGATGTCAGTCCCAACATCTTTTTTATGAAAAATTACGGGAGTTAATTCATCATTAATAACATCAATAACTTCTCTATTGGGTTTGCCCATAACATCATTGATGAATTTTTCAAAATCTTTCCAAAAATTAAGAACTAATTCTTTCCATTCAGCTTTATTTGACGCAACATCATCTAACTGTTGTTCCATATCGGCTGTGAACTTGTACTCTAAAAATTTTTTAAAATAATTTACAAGAAAAACATTAACTACTCGACCTCGATCATTTAAATGGAAAGATTTACCATTCTTAATTACGTAGCCCCTAGATTGTATAACTTGAATAATTGAAGCGTAAGTCGAAGGTCTTCCTATATCGAGTTCCTCTAATTTTTTTACTAAACTTGCATCAGTGTATCTTGAAGGTGGAGATGTATAGGACTCATCAATTTGAACTTTTTTTGGGAAATATTCATCATTAATATTTATATCGTCTAGTAAAGAAAATGTTTGTTCTTCATCTTCCTCTTGTAAGTTATATATTTTCTTAAAACCATCAAAAGTTAACTTACCCATGGTTGCTTTTAAAAAAACAGACTCTTCGGTATTTTTAATACTAATAGTTTTTAAATTAGTTTCCGCATTTGTCATTTGTGAAGAAATAGTTCTTCTCCAAATTAAATCATAAAGTTTGTATTGCTCATCACTAACATATGCTTTGATGTCATCAGGTTTAATATTTATATCTGTAGGACGAATTGCTTCATGGGCTTCTTGGGCATTTTTTTTCTTAGTTTTATATTCAATAGGATCATGGGGGAGGTATTTATCTCCATGATCATCTAAAATTTTTTGACGTATTAAATCAATAGAGTCTTTAGACAAACTAATGCTATCTGTTCTCATGTAAGTGATTAATGCAGTTGTCTCTTTATCTATATCAACCCCCATGTAAAGCCCTTGGGCAACAGTCATTGTTTGACTTGCGCTAAAGTTTAATTGGCTATTTGCAGTTTGCTGAAGTGTGGAGGTATTAAAGGGTGCTTTTGGTTTCCTTGAGACTTTTCTTTCGTCGATATTTTCTACTTTAAATTTACTGGAAAGTATTAAATTTTCAGCTTTTTTTGATATGTCTTCGCTTCTAAAGAATAGCTTATCCACTTTTTCCCCTTCAAATAAGACTATAGAAGTCTCTAAAGCTGATTTATTTATTTCTCCCTCAATGTTTATTTTGAAATATTTTTCTGGCTCAAACTGTTCTATCTCAATTTCTTTTTCATAAATTAACCGCACAGCAACCGATTGGACTCGGCCCGCTGATCGGCTACCTGGCATCTTTCTCCAAAGCACGGGAGATAGACTATAACCTGCTAGATAATCCAAACTTCTTCTTGCTAAATAAGCTGAAACAAGATGTTCATCAACTTTTCTTGCTTTTTCAAAACTATTTAAAACTGCATTTTTAGTAATTTCATTAAAAGTAATTCTTTGAAATTTATTAACATCAACCTTTTTTTCTAATGATTTAATTAAATGCCATGTTATTGCCTCACCCTCTCTATCTGGATCAGTAGCTAAGTAAATTTTATCATACCCAGTAGCTTTTTTTTCAATAGCCTCTAACATCTTCATACCGGCTGATGTTGTTTCCCAATTTAAGTGGACATCGGTATAATCTTCAGCAACTTTAACACCATCTTTTTTTGCTAAATCTCTAAAATGTCCAACAGTTGCGATAACCTCAAAATCACTTCCAAGATATTTATTGATAGTTTTTGCTTTAGCGGGAGATTCTACAACGAGTAAATTCATTATAATTAAAAATTAATTTTGTTTTCTTTGCCATCAATCAATCTAATTATATTTTCTTTATGTTTAAACATAATTAGAATTAAAATCATAATTAAGTTGATTTTATTTAAGGTGCCATTCATAAAAACAAATTGAATAGTTGTCAAAAGAAATATTGAGATTAATGCCCCTAAAGATGAAAGTTTTGTAATTTTTACAATGATTACCCAAACAATCATTGCAGAAAGTGTAAATAGGGGGTCAATTAATAGGTTGCCACCAAAATAGCAGGCTACTCCTTTCCCGCCTTTAAATATAAGCCAAATTGGATACATATGACCAATAATTGAGATTAGTAAGTAAGAATATTTATAAACATCAAAATCATTGGGCTGTATTAATTTTATTAAAACTAAAGCCAAAATTGGTTTTATCCCATCTAATAATAAAACTAATAGTCCAATTTTTTTTGAAACAGTTCTATATACATTGGTAGCACCGATATTCCCGGAACCTGATTTTGTTATATCTTTTCCCGTTAAAAATTGAGTTACAATTTTACCAAAAGGAATTGAGCCAAATAAATAACTTAATATTATTGAAAATATCATTAACCTAGAAGATACTTAAGACAGGCCATTCTTAAATACACCCCCATATTCACTTGTTTTAAAATTAAAGATTTAGGGTATTGATCCATAATGCTATCGCTAATTTCAATATTTCGATTAACTGGACCGGGATGCATTAAGAAAGGCTTATGTGATAAATATTCTGATGTTAGGCAAAAATCCTTTTTAAAATTATTTATTAGACTGTTTGCACTTTTACGAATTCTTTCTTTTTGAACTCTGAGCATCATTAGAACATCGATTTTCTTTAAAGAGTTTAAACTTTTATGATAGGTCATATTTGGGTTTAACTTTTTTAGATTTGGTTTATCTAAAAAATAACTTGGTGCAACTAAATGGATATCAAAATCCATTTTTGTAAAAAGCATTATATTTGAGTGCGCAACTCGGCTATGTTTTATATCTCCACAAATTGCAATTTTAATCTTTTTCTTTTTAAAAATTGATTTAATAACAGCATAATCTAATAAGGCTTGAGTTGGATGTTCATTTGTTCCATCACCTGCATTAATCACGGGAATTTGATGTTTGTTATAAATATTTAAAGGTGAATAATTATTCTTATCTCGTATTATAAGTAAATCTGGCCCCATACTTATTAGTGTATCCATTGTATCTGCAAATGTTTCACCTTTTGATAAAGAACTCTTTTCAAAATTAATATTTATAACTTTATGCCCTAGTTTTCTGGCTGCTAATTCAAAGCTAACAGTCGTTCTTGTTGAAGATTCTAAAAATAAATTGAATATATTTTTTGGATTTTTATTATGATAATTTTTCTTACTCTTCTGATAGTGGATTGCAAGATCTACTATTCTATCTATTTCTTTAATTGAAAGGTCATCAATAGAGGTGATTTTTTTATTTACCACTAGGTGAGTTTTTATACAAAGTTAAAAAATCATCAAGTATTAAACAAGCACTTTTTTCATGAACAGAATTCAATTCATGTTTTTTATCAGATTTATAGCCCTTGCTCGATAGTCTTTCATCAATAAATAATATGGGCAAAGAAGTAATCTTTTCTATTTTTTTTGCAAACAACCTAACGTTTTTGCTCATTTCAGACTCACGTCCATCCAGATGATAAGGCATACCAATAATAATTCCTGAAATTTTTTTAGAGATAAGAATTTGTTCAATATTTAAAAAAAAATCTTTTTCGCTGAAAGTTCCATTTGGAATAGAGATAATATTTGTTGGGTCATTTATTGCTATGCCAATGAATTTTAAACCATAGTCTATAGCTATAAATTTATTGCTATAATTATTGCTTAGTAAAAAATCTGATATAGTATCGACAACCATTATGAGTGATATTGATATTAAAAGAATTTCGAATTTAGCAAAGTTAAATTTACCAAAAGAAAAAGAGACCTTTTATGAAAATTCACTAAAAGATATTATTCAATGGGTGGATAATCTTAAAAAAATTGATACTGATATTATCGAACCACTCCATAATGTCACTGAAACTACTGTTTCCATTCGAACTGATAAGGTAGAAAAATATAATTCAGTGGAAGATGTACTAATTAATGCACCAGATAGAGCGCAAAATTTTTTTAAAGTTCCAAAAGTTGTCGAGTAAGTGAAAAAGTCTATCAGCCAAATTAAAAAATCTCTTCAAGATAAGTCTATAAGTGTAAATGAGCTTTATCAAGAATACTTCAGTATAGCTAAAAAAAACTCTCACAATAGTTTTAACTTTGTAGTTAATGAAAATTATAATGATCACAACATCCAACTATCTCAAAGTAGATATGACTCAGGAAAACCCTTGCCGTTAGACGGCATCCCCCTTGGTATAAAAGATTTATTTTGCACTAAAGGTATTCGAACTACTGCTTCTTCAAAAATATTAAGCAACTTTATTCCTCAATATGAATCTTTTGTAACTCAACAATTAATCAATGATGGATCGCTATTTATTGGAAAAAATAATTGCGATGAGTTTGCAATGGGCTCTTCAAATGAGACATCTTATTTTGGACCTGTTATTAATCCACGAAAAAGCAAAAATGCTCCTAATGATAATTTTGTTCCTGGTGGCTCTTCTGGAGGTTCAGCAGCTTCGGTAGCAGAAGGCGCATGTGTTGCGTCCATAGGTACAGATACTGGAGGTTCCATCAGACAACCTGCAAGTTTATGTGGGTTAGTAGGTTTGAAACCAACATTTGGTTCATGTTCAAGGTGGGGTATTATTGCATTTGCCTCAAGCTTAGATCAAGCAGGTCCTATCACAAATTGTGTTGAAGACGCTGCTTATATTTTGAATTCAATTAATAAACACGATTTTAATGACTCTACCTCTTCCAATCATCAAAGAGATGATTATGTTACTAATCTTCATACCAAATTTGATCAATCTATTAAAATTGGAATTCCCAAAGATTATTTGAAAGATCTTAATTCAGATGTGATTCAGCAAATTGAAAAAACCAAAAAAGTTTTATCTAAGCATAACATAGAGTTCGTTGATGTAGAATTTACGACTACCGATTATGCATTATCGACTTATTATATCATTGCTCCTGCCGAAGCCTCTTCTAATCTAGCAAGATATGATGGAATAAGATACGGATTAAGAGAAGATGGTAAAAATTTAGATGAAATTTATCTCAATACAAGAACCTCAGGTTTTGGCGAGGAGGTTACTCGAAGAATTTTAATTGGTACTTATGTTTTATCTGCTGGTTATTACGATGCCTATTATCGCAAAGCTCAAAAAGTAAGAAGGTTAATCAAAAATGATTTTCAGAGAATTTTTCAAGATGTAGATTTTATTTTAACTCCTACAACGCCTAATGAGGCATTTAAAATTGGAGATAAATTAGATCCGATTTCAATGTATATGAATGATGTGTTTACAGTACCGACTAGTTTAGCTGGACTTCCCGGAATTTCTTTACCTTCTGGGTTAAGTTCAAACGGACTTCCTTTAGGAATTCAAATTATTGGTAATTACTTTCAAGAAAAAAACTTACTCAAACTTGCATTATTGGCAGAAAAGGAATTAGCTTTTAATGAGTAATAATTGGGAAATGGTAATTGGGCTGGAAGTTCATGCCCAGTTAAAAACTAATTCTAAACTATTTTCTTCTACTCCTAATCAATTTGGCTCTGAACCCAATGAAAATGTTAATTTTATAGACTCAGGAATGCCTGGGATGTTACCTGTTTTAAATTTTGGATGTATCGAAAAAGCAATCAAGACAGGCTTTGCCTTAAACTTTACCATTAATAAGCACTCAGTGTTTGAACGAAAGAATTATTTTTATCCTGACTTACCCCAAGGTTATCAAATAAGCCAATTTGAATATCCAATTTTATCAGAGGGTTATATTGATATTGATCAAAACAATAAAGAAAAAAAGAGAATTAGAATTGAAAGGGCTCATCTTGAACAGGATGCAGGTAAAAGTATTCATGACATAGATCCTAAATTTAGTTTTATTGACCTCAACAGAGTTGGGACACCTTTGCTAGAAATTGTTTCTTATCCTGATCTATCATCGGCAGATGATGTTGTTAACTATATGTCGTCACTAAGACAGATTTTGATGTACATAGATGTTTGTGATGGAAATATGCAAGAGGGTTCACTAAGAGCTGATGTTAATTTGTCAGTAAGAAGACCAGGTGAAGATCTTGGTACACGTTGCGAAATTAAAAATTTAAACTCATTTAAATTTATCAGACAGGCAATTGAATTTGAATCTCAAAGACAAATTCAAATTATTGAGTCTGGAGGAAAGATTGAACAAAATACTATGCTCTTTGATACTAGCACGGGTGAAACTAGGGCAATGAGAAGTAAAGAGTTTTCTCATGATTATAGGTATTTTCCTGATCCTGATTTACTTCCCATTACCTTGTCTCAGGAGCAGATAGATATTATTAAACCTACATTAGGCGAATTACCTAATCAAAAGTTAGATAGGTATATAAATGAATTTAAATTAGATAAAGATATTTCAAAAATAATCATTTCAGAAAAAGAAAATACTATTATTTTTGAAAAGTTAGTTAGCGAGTCTGATGTGAATCCTAAAACAATCGCAAGCTGGTTAGTTGGTGATATTTTTGCATACATTAAGGAAAACCAAAAAGAGGTCTCTTTTTTAGAAAACAAAACTCAAAATATAATAGAGTTACTTCAATTAATTTCTGAAGATGTGATTTCTAATAAGGTGGGTAAAGATATTCTTCCTAAAGTAATAGAAGGTACAAAGTCACCTAAAGATTTAGTCAAAGAAATGGGTCTTGAGCAGGTTTCTGATACTCATGAACTTGAACAAATTATTGATAATGCTTTAGAAGGGGAAGAAGAGAATATTAATAAGTTTAAGAGCGGTTCAGATCGGGTGCTTGGTTATTTTGTTGGTAAATGCCTCAAGGCAACCAAAGGTAAAGGCAACCCCAAGATGATTAACAAAATATTACTTGAAAAGCTGAGTAAATAAATATTTCAAATCATAATTTAACATATGCTAGAATATGAATGACAAATAAGTAAATTTGACTATATTGCGGCTACTGTTTAAATTAGCTTAATCCTAAGGAGAGGTGGGTGAGTGGCTGAAACCAGCGGTTTGCTAAACCGCCGTACGACGCAAGTTGTACCGAGGGTTCGAATCCCTCTCTCTCCGCCAAAATTAATTTTTGAGTGAATTTTTTATGAAATACGTCAAAATAGGTATAATTAAAATCTAAAATGTTAAAAGGATCAATACCAGCAATTATTACCCCGTTTGATAAAAATGGTGAGGTTGATTACGATTGTTTTGAAAGGTTATTGAAATGGCAAATCAAAGATGGCATATCGGGTGTAGCTGTATGTGGGACTACCGGCGAGTCTCCTACATTATCGCATGATGAGCACATGAGATTAGTAGAATTTGCTGTCAGAGTGGCTAATAAAAAAATTCCAGTTATTGCTGGTACAGGTTCTAATTCAACCAAAGAAGCTTTGGAATTTACTAAGCATGCCTACAAATCTGGCGCCAATTATGGATTGGTTGTTACGCCTTATTATAACAAACCAAACCAGTTAGGTTTAATTAATCATTTTAAAAAAATTGCAAAAGTCTCACCTTTGAAACAAATTATTTATAACATTCCTGGCAGATCAATAGTTGACTTGTCCTATGAAAGTTTTAAAGAGCTAAATAAAATTTCCAACATTATAGGCATCAAAGATGCATCCAATGATTTATCAAGACCTTTGGTAATGAGAACTTTTATGAAAAAAGACTTTAATTATTTGTCTGGCGAAGATGGAACGATTGCTGGTTACTTAGCACAAGGTGGCCATGGTTGTATTTCTGTTACAGCAAATGTTGCCCCCAAACTTACTTCTCAACTTCATTACTATTGGCAAAAAAAGATCTACAAAGAGTTTGATAGAATTAATTTACAATTAGCCCCCTTGTCAAAAATTCTTTTTACCGAACCAAGTCCTACTCCTGCTAAATATGCACTTTCCTTAATGGGGAGATGTACTGAGATAGTAAGAGAGCCATTAATTGGTCTTAGCTCAAATACCAAAGGACAAATTAAAAAAATTCTAAAAGATTTAAAATTAATTTAATTGTCTATTCAAAATAGAAGAGCAAAATTTGATTACGATATCAAAGAAACCTATATCGCAGGGCTGGTCCTAGAAAGCAATGAAGTAAAACCCTTAAGGCAGGGTAAGGCATCCCTACAGTCTAGTTTTATAAATGAACAAAAAGGTGAGATTTTTATTAATAACTTCGAAATAATAACAGTTCAAAAAAATTTTGAAAATGCAAAAAAAATCCGAACTGTCAAAAAACTACTTTTAAGCAAAAGGGAAATTCGAAAAATTATGGGTCTTCTGACTACAAAAGGATATACGGCGGTCCCAATGGAAATATTTTTCAATGAAAAAGGTATTGCTAAAGTTCGATTTGGCGTGGGCCTTGGTAAGAAAAAATATGATAAGCGTGAAACAATTAAACAAAGAGAATGGAGTCGAAAAAAGCAAAGAATAATCAAAAATTGATTATTGTCTTGCTATTTTATTTACTTTTTATATAAACCTCCCATGGCAAGAGTAACAGTAGAAGATTGCATTAAAAACGTGGATAGTCTGTTTGACTTAGTCCTTTTAGCATCTCATAGAGCAAAGGTCCTAAATTCAGGAAATGAAGCACAAGTTTCAATAGATAATGATAAAAGCACAGTCGTTGCTTTAAGAGAAATTGCTGATGATAAAATCAGCGTGAAAGATATCAAAGAAGATATTATAAAGAGCTACCAACTAGTACAGGAAAAAGAAGAAGAAAACGAAGATCATCTTCTTGAAGATTAAAACTTCAATTTAGTTTATTATTTTAGCTGATGTTTAAAACCAGCTATTTTAACGAAAGTTATAATGACTTTAAATCAGCTCTATCTTTAAACGATAAAAACTTTAATGAAGTGCTTTTTAAAAAAGCTATCGAAGTTGCTGAAGTTTCTCACGCAGATCAGTTTAGGGCATCTGGTGACCCTTATATAATTCACCCATATGAAGTATGTAAATCATTAATTGATTTAAAATTAGATACCGAAACTGTTATTACGGGTTTACTGCATGATGTTATTGAAGATACTTCATTTTCAAAACAGCAAATAAATGAAACTTTTGGAGAGTCTATCTCTGAGCTTGTCGAAGGATTAACCAAAATAGATTTTTTAGAAGAAAAAAAAATTACTCGTTCTGAAAAAGAAGCTGAAAATTTTAGAAAATTACTTATTTCAACAGCTAAAGACATAAGAGTGATAATTATAAAACTCGCAGACCGCCTTCATAATATTAAAACAATTCATTTCTTTAAAGATGTTGAAAAAAGAAAAAGGGTAAGTAATGAAACTTTATTAATATATGCTCCCTTAGCAGAGAGATTGGGCTTTGAGAATTGGAAGTCAACATTAGAAAATATTTCATTTAAAAATCTTCACCCAGATATATTCAATAGAATAAATGATAAAATCAACCTTACTTTTGAAAATTTAGAGGATTCATTCAATAATTTAGAGTCTACGATTAAAAATTTACTTAAAAAAGAGGGTGTTGAGGCAAATATTCAATATCGAAAAAAAAATCCATACTCAATTTGGAAAAAAATTAATAAAAAAAATACTGATTTAAATTCTATATCTGATATCGCGGCAGTGAGAATGATCACCAAATCAACAAGGGATTGCTATAAAATACTTGGTTTAATACATAGAAATTTTTCTGCTAAAATAGGTAGAACTAAAGATTATATCTCTAACCCAAAACCTAATGGATACAGATCTATCCATACTGATATTATTTTTGATAAAAAGATCTTTGAAATTCAAATTAGATCTAGGGCAATGCATATGATTGCTGAAAACGGTATAGCTGCTCATTGGAGGTACAAATATTTAACTAAAGATACTAATTCTGAAGTTTTGTATTCATGGTTGAGAGATGCGGTAAATTTTGTTGAGGAAAACGATACGAGACATCTCATTTTAAATAAGACCTCACAACAATTTTTTGATGAACAAATATATGTTTTTTCTCCCAAGGGAGAGTTATTTACTCTGCCAGTAGACTCAACACCTGTAGATTTTGCCTATACAATTCATACTGATATCGGAGATAGGTGCGCTGGAGCAATTGTGAATGGTCTAGAGGTTCCGCTTAATACTAAATTGAATAGTGGTGATCAAGTTGAGATTGTCCTTAATGAAAAACAATCAATCTCACCCTTGTGGATTAGATTTGTTAAGAAAGAAAAGGTTCGAGAAAAGATTAGGCATTTTTTTAGATCAAAAAGAAGACGTGAGTTTGAAAAACTTGGTCGAGATATGCTTTACTATCTGAGCAAGGATAAAGATATTAATTTAAATGATCAAAATTTCAGTGAAATTTCAAAAAATAATGATTTTAAATCTAGAAATAAATTATTTGAAAGTGTAGGTAGGGGATTCTTATCAAGAAAACAACTTAGTGAACTTTTCATTCCATATGAAAAAAGCGTTTTAAATTCTATTTTTAAAACTGATAATATTAAAAATAAGATAAATGTATCTAGGTATGAGAATGGTATAGCTGTAAATTTTGCAACCTGCTGCTCTCCTATAAGAGGAGACGATATTATTTCAGTTATGTCTTATGGAAGAGGCCTAGTGGTTCATAGCACTATGTGTGAAAGTTTAACATATTATCACAAAGACAATTTTTATCGCTCTAACTGGGGAGTTGGCAGTGATAGCCTTAATTTAAGTTCTAGAATTAAAATAGTAATTAAAAATGAGCCCGGTGCATTATTTAGTATTACTTCGGTTTTTGATAAACACCATATCAATATTGAGAATATCCGGATTGCTGAAAGA
>Ga0181568_10000901_pt1 | contig 27147 bp, 14 predicted proteins | sample 101ome_20_FD_133758 | JGI IMG/M metagenome (GOLD analysis project Ga0181568, IMG submission 133758) | Coastal salt marsh microbial communities from the Groves Creek Marsh, Skidaway Island, Georgia - 101404AT metaG (megahit assembly) | ecosystem: Environmental > Aquatic > Marine > Intertidal...
AATTCTATTTTCAGTAGGAAGTATAGATACAGAACTGATGTAACTACCGAAGAATCTAAAGTAGTTCAATTACCCAAAGAATATATTCCATTGTGGAAACCTTCTACATCTGTTATAAGAAAGCATGCGTTGTCTTATTTGGATAGAAGGGGTGTAACCTCATTAGAGATAATAAAGTACCAAATAGGGTATTGTGAAGAAGGCCCGTACAAACATAAAATAATCGTACCATCTTATGATGAGTATGGTATGTTAAACTATTTTGTGGGTAGAAGTTTTTACGATACTAACTTTAAACATAAGAATCCAAATGTATCAAAAGATGTTGTAGGGTTTGAGATGTTTATCAATTGGGATTTACCGATTGTGATATGTGAGGGGGTATTTGATGCTATGGCAATTAGAATGAATAGTATTCCATTGTTTGGTAAATCACCACAATCAGAACTACAGAAAAAGATAATTAGTAAAGGTGTACGAAAAGTATATCTTGCATTAGATTCAGATGCATTTAAGAATTCACTTAGATTCGCAGAAGAACTAATGAATAACGGAATAGAAGTACACATAGTTGAGATGGGGGATTCAGACCCATCTGAATTAGGTTTTGAAAAAATTTATAGTGAAATAGAGAATACCGAATTACTTTCACTTAGAAAGTTAATGGAGTATAAGTTGTTAGGCGTATGAGAAAATCAAAGATAATTAAGTATGATGGTAAGATTAAAAAAATCTACCACATAGCAGATGTACATATCAGAAACTTAAAAAGACATAAAGAATATCGTGAGGTATTTTCCCATCTTTATGAGTATATTTCCACTACAAAGACGGAAGATTCCATCATAGTGTTGTGTGGTGATATTGTTCATGCTAAAACTGATATGACACCTGAAGTTATAGAAATGACTCAAACATTTCTAAAAAACCTATCGGATTTGTTACCAACTATTATGATACCAGGTAATCACGATGCTAATCTAAATAATCCAAATAGGTTGGATGCGTTATCACCAATCGTAAACGCATTGAATCATCCTAATCTACATTATTTGAAAGATGATGGAGTTTGGAAAATGGGTGGAATTTCCTTTTCACACTCATCTGTTTTTGGTGATTCAAAAGAGATTATTCCATCTGAAGAAGTGCATGGTGATTATAAGATTGCTTTATATCATGCTCCCGTAGATAAGGTAAAAACAGAATATGGATTCCAATTAGAAAACAAAAACGTAAAGGTTGATTCATTCGATGGATACGATTTAGTTCTATTGGGTGATATTCACGTTCCAAATCAATCACTCAATGATGAGGGTACGATTAAGTATTGTGGTTCTACGATTATGCAGAATCATGCCGAAGCTAAATATTCTGAGCATGGTATTTTGGTATGGGATGTTGAAACCAAAGAATCAGAGTTTGTTCCGATTCATAACGATTATGGATATGTAACCTTAGATGTTGAAAATGGAAAGGTAGTTGGTAATCCAACAATACCTAACAAACCCCGAATGAGAGTTAGGGTAAAAGATACAACCCAATCACAACTAAAGAAAATTATCTCAGAGGTTAAGGTTGGTAGAAAAGTACAGGAATTAACAATCCAAAAAGTATTAACAGATTCTAAAGATTCTAAGGGTGATTCTAATATCACATTACAAAACGTAAGAGATATCGGATTCCAAAATCAGTTGATGGAATCGTACCTATCCGATAAGTATATGATTGCTGATGAACAATTAGAAATCATACGAAACATCAATCAAGATATAAACAATAAGTTGGGTGGTGTTCACGGAATGAAAAACATTATATGGAAACCAAAGAAGTTTGAGTTCTCTAATATGTTTTCATATGGTACAAATAATGTAGTTGATTTTTCACAAATGAAAGGGGCGTATGGTATCTTTGCTCCAAACGCAAGTGGTAAATCATCTTTGTGGGATGCATTATCATTCTGTTTATTTGATAAGTGTTCTCGAACAAACAAAGCATTAGATGTATTGAATTATTCTAAATCAAAGTTTGATTGTAAGTTTAACTTTGAGATTAATGGTATCGATTACTTTATTGAAAGAGTTGGTAAAAAATCACCCAAAAGAGGAACTGTTAAGGTTGATGTAGAGTTTTACCGAATCAATGAAGATGGTACTACCGAATCTTTAAATGGTGAAGAACGGAGAGATACCAACTCTATAATCAGACAGTATATTGGTTCATATGAAGATTTCATTCTTACGGCAATGTCCAATCAATCTAATAGTGGTGGGTTCATTGAAAAATCACAAAGAGAGAAAAAAGAACTCCTTGCTCAATTTTTAGATATGAATGTGTTTGAGGAATTGTATCAAATAGCAAATGATGAGATTAGAGAGTTAAGTGCTTTACTAAAAGATTATAAGAATCAAAACTTTACTGATAAGTTAGTAGAGGCAAAAGAAGATTTACAAAAGAATGAAAAGGTATTGGTTAAACATACCGATAAGTTATCTAAGTTGAAGGATAAAAGAAATGAATTAAGAGAAACCAAAGATAACTTAGTATCAGAACTAAAACCAGTTGATGATACAATCATAGATACCGATTCCTTAAAAGAGTTAAAAGCAAGTTTAAAATCTCAAATATCAGATAAAACAAAAGAATGTGATGGATATGTAAGTGATATCGAAACCTTAACAAAAGATTTGAATAAAGTAAATGAAGTATATTCATCTTATGATTTAAGTCTGTTGAAACAAAATCATTTAAAATATGAATCTTATGTTGGTAGGTTGGAACAAATTACACATTCGCTTGATTCTATCAAAAGTGATATAGAACACAAAACAGAACACTTAGATGGTATTGGGCAGTTAACCTTTGATGATAATTGTGAACATTGTGTAAAGAATCAAAACACACCATTTGCTAAAAAATCAAAAACATTATCTGATGATATTGAAAAGTTAACAATCAAATCAAAACGATTGGAAGAAGAAATCATCGATATGAAATCAGAAATGTTTAAGTATGATGTTAGAGAGGTATTGGTTACAATCCAAGAACTAAAAACACAATCGGATGATTTAACTAATCAGATTGAAAAGTTAGAGTTAACCAATAAATCTTGCAACTTAGAGTTATCCGAACTGAAAAGTAAATTTGTATCTACTGTAGAAAACATAAATAAATCATTAGAACAAAAAAACTCAGTAAAGCATAATACAAAGATACAACAAAAAATTGATAAAGCAAAGGAATCTTTAGATAATTTAGATATAGATATTTCTAACCTAAATGATGATATAATTGATATCAATGGTGATATTAGAATTTCACAAAACGTAATTCAAACTGTAAATGATTCTATTGATAAGTTAGAATTTATGGAACAGAAGTATGAAGGTTATGAGTATTATTTACAATGTGTAAGACGTGATGGTGTACCATACCAGTTGATTTCAGAAATACTTCCTAAGTTAGAAGTTGAGATTAACAACATCTTATCACCGCTTGTAGATTTTCAAGTTCTATTAAATACTGATGGTAAAAATATCAACTCATATATTGCATATGGAACTGATGAGTATTGGCCTTTGGAATTGACAAGTGGTATGGAGAAATTTATATCATCGGTAGCAATCAGAACTGCGTTAGTAAACGTATCAAATTTACCACGTCCAAATTTCATAGCAATCGATGAAGGATTCGGGTCATTGGATACTGATAACTTTAATTCTTTATATTTATTATTTGATTACCTGAAGAATCAATTTGATTTCATAGTTACTATATCTCACATTGATAAAACGAGGGATATGGTAGACCAAATTATAGATATTACGAAATTAGGTGGATTTTCATCAATTAGATATTTATAATTATAGTAAAGAAATATATGGGAGTAATGAATGTCCTTAGTTTATAAAAGCTCGGTACGTGAGAACGTAACAGATATACAAACATACATTGTTGATGATTCACCAAAGTCAACAAAGTATTTCAGAGTTTCTGATGTACCACAAGTTCTACAAAAAGGAAAGAACCTTTTAAGAATTACTGCGCATCCAACAAATTTGGTACCAGGTACTCAAGTTTATGTTGATGTTAGGGATTCTAATGGGAACGCTATATACTATGAAATACCCGATTACTTAGAAGATGATAAAAGTAGGGTTATTTCTATTTGGATTTATCACGATAAAGGTGATGATAATACTCCAAATGGTGAAGCTACAATCACATTAGCTGGTATTGCTAATGTAGATATGGATGGTAATCCACTTCCATCAAGACATAGAGATAAAATAAATGTAAAGTGGCAAACTACAGTCACTGTTGATAGAGAAAGAAGTAACACATCCGAAGTTATTTTCAATTCAACAAACTTACCTATAGTTTCCATTTCACAAAGTATCGAACAATATCAAAACCAACCACAAGATGGTGAGGGTTTAAATCTAACATCACAAACAGGTAAGGTACAATATATATTCAGAGGTGAAACTCCTATAATAGAAATCAAAGATTCAAGCACCTTCAATAGTGAGATGGTTGATGGTTCTATTATATTGAATAATTTTAGTGAACCCGCTGAACCAATAAATAAACTCGCAAACCCATTAAGTTCTACGTTCTTTAGTTCATCTATTAAAGAAGTGTTAACTAATAAGGTATTAAAAACAGCTACAAACTTTACAACATCTTTTGAAAATAGACCTGATGTAATTCATACATTTAATCGTATTAGTGAGGCCGATTACAAAATAGAATATTTTAAAACAGGTTCTAACATAAGTACAGAAAACAAAAGAAACTTTGCTAATTTAACTTTTTCAAATGTAGACCCAATCACTGGTGTGGTTGATAAAATCAAAGTATTACAAAAATCGGATGGATTGCCTGGTGAGTTTGAGTTGTTAAATGAGGTTAGTGTTCCGTTTAGTTCATCGTTTGATATCAAAGTACCAATACCATCTAAAAACTTAAAAGACCCTAAGATACTAAAACTACTATATCTGAATTCAGAGGGTGGTATATCAAGAACCGAAACAATATCAAAAGCATTTGTATTTGATGGTGATAATGTTTACATAGGTGGTTCGGAAAACTTAATTAGTGGTTCTATCTTCATATCAAATACATTAGGAACTGGTATCGAAATCGGCGGTGCTAGTAGTGGATTCATTCGTTCAGTTGGATTCGAAGGGCAAACATCAGCATCAATCGGTGAAGCGCCAGGTGGATTTGTAATCTATAGTGGTTCTGGAAATTTAGTAATGGGTGTTGACCAACTCAATGGTGTTGGGATGCAGTTTATAGGTGATAACGATGATAGACACCTTATATTTACAACAGATAATGGTGGTATCTTAGATGTTAAAACGGATAAGTTCTTTGTAGGAACTTCAGATACACAATTCATTAGTGGTTCAGATGGTAATATTGAAATTAGTTCATCTATTTTCCACTTAGACCCTGCGGCAAATGGTGGTGATGGTAGTTTGATTATTGGGGCTAATGCTACAATCTTATCAGATTTAACTGTTGATAATTTAAGAACACCTGCTACAATTGATGGTGTAGCATCAACAGAAGCAAATTCATCATCATCTATTAAAGCTGATGGTTTCGCCAGATTCGTATCAGCATCTGTTGGTGGTTGGGATATAACAACTGCCTCAATAGAAGGTGGAAACCTTTTGATGAAACCAGAAGGCCTCTTACAAACAAGAGATTTTGCTAGTGGATTAAAAGGTTGGAAGATTTCATCCGAAGGAAACGGAACAGCAGAATTTGAAAATATTAGAATCAGAGGTACGTTAAGAACAACTACTTTTGAAAAAGAATCGGTAAACGCAGTTGGTGGACAATTATGGGTAGCTAATTCAACAACCATTACAGGTTCGGTTGGTTTGTCCGATACAACAATGTCGGTTAAGAATGCTAGTGGGTTTTCCGCTGGTGAAATACTCCTTATAAAGAAAGTAGATAGTACAGGTTTCCAAACAGAATATGTGTTACTTAATTCAGCATCAATCGATGGTGATAATAGTGGTGAAGATGAAACACATGGTAGAATAATGGTGACCAGAGCATATGGTAGTGGGGAATCAGGTGATTTTGTTGGTGATTTGGCATCTGCAGCACAATCTTATGAAGATGGGCAGGTAGTTGTATCGACTGGTAAGTTAAACACTGGTTATATTAAAATGAACGCCAATCCAAATGATACGGCAACACCATTTATTGATATTGTAGAAAGAACAGGTAGTGGATTATATGATGTAGCTCTAAAAGCTAGATTGGGTGATTTAAGTGGATTAGCTAATTCAACCTATGTATTTGGAAACTCTAATCCTGGTTTTGGATTAGCAACAGATAATGTATATCTGCAAGGTGGTATTATAGCAAACACAGGTTCTATTGGTGGAATCAATATGGATGCTGGTAAGTTATTTACTGGTGGTGGTAACTACAACAACTCAGATACGGGATTCTATGTAGATTCAGGTTCTCAGTTCTCATTGGGTACAAAATTAGTTTGGAATCCAACAACCGAAGCATTGGTAATTAGAGGACAATTACAATTATCCGATGGAACAGATGTAGGTACTGCTATTGAAAATGTTAGTACACCAACTGGTTCGGTAGCTAGGGTGGTTTCTTTAGCAGCTGATAAATACGTTGTAACATTTGATGCAGATGGGAACGAAAATCCTTCTGGACAAACAATAGTATTAACTGCTACACCACAAAACTTTGGAACTGCTACTGTATATTATGAATTCTATAAAGACTCTACAATTCAAGGAAGTAGAAGTACAACGGCAACGTTTGATGTTGATACATCATTAGAAAAACCAACGGCAACATCACCTGTAACGTATGAAGTAAGAACATTTACAGGTTCAGATGGTGGAACATCTATAAGTTCGGATTCATTAACATTATTTGGAATCCAACCAGGTTCAGATGGTAATGATGGGGTTGATGCGGTAACTGCATTTTTAACTAATGAATCTCACACTTTACCATTAAGTTCATCAGGCGATGTTACATCATACGCTGGTGCTGATACTTTAATGAAAGTTTTTGAGGGTATTACTGATTCTTCATCAAATTATACATACACTGTATCAACACCATCACATATAACGGCAACTTCATCATCAAATTCAGTTACAATTACTGCTACAACAACACCACATAGTGGTTCAGTAACTATTACAGCAGCATCATCATCTGTTAGTTTAGCAAAAACAATGTCAATCGCAGTTGCTAGGCAGGGGGATGATGGTACAGATGGAACGCCAGGTGTAAATGGTGATAGCGCAAAAACATTAATAGCAAGTGTTGATTCTCAAGTATTCGCATTTGATGATTCAACAGATAACTCAGCTACACCATCAAGCATATTATTCTCATTTTCACAACAGAATTTAAGTGGAACTATTGCGGCTAGTGATATCACAATTACAACAGATGATAGCAATTCAGTTACAAACTTCTCATTTGATAATAACAATGTTTCGGATGGAAGTGGTATTGTAAGTGGTAGTATTTCATATACTGGTGCATTGGAAAGTGGTGGTTTGAATGGTTCTAAAGATAGTTTACCATTAACAATTTCTTGTACAAAAGATTCTTTAACAGATTCAATAAAAGTATTCAAAGTAGAAGGTGGTTCTGATGGAGCCGCAGGTTCGGATGCAGTAACGGCATTCCTTACAAATGAATCACATACACTACCTGCTCAAAACGATGGAACTGTAGTATCCTTTGATGGAGCTACAACCGATATGGAAGTGTTTGAAGGAATAACAAACAAAACAAATGTATATACGTTTACTACATCTTCAACAACATCGGTTAGTTCATCTATATCCGATAATACAGTAACTGTAACTTCTATGGCACACGATAGTGGTTCTATTGTTATAACGGCAACATCCGAATCAGTATCATTATCTAAAACAATGACACTTGCTAAATCAAAGCAAGGTACTGCGGGATTAGCTGGTTCAGATGCAAAACTTCTAACACTTACTTCGGATTCACAAGTATTCGCATTTCCATCGGCATCATCATCAACTGCGATAGATAATGATATCTTAATTATCGTAAATCAACAAAATCTTAGTGGTACGATTGGTGCTGGTGATATAACAATTAAAGATGCTGATGGGTACACATTATCCGACCCTACCTTTGTAGCATCTGTAACGGATGGAACTGGGCAAGTTAGTGGTTCTATCACATTTAGTGGAACTGTTGGTGGTAATAAAGATAAATTACCACTTACAATTGAAGTAGCTAAAGATTCTTTAGAGGATAGTTTAAAAATATTTAAAGTAGAGGGTGGTTCAGATGGTACTAATGGTGCCGATGGGGCTGATGCAGTTACCGCTTTCTTAACTAATGAATCCCATACATTCCCTGCGGATTCGAGTGGTAGTATCGCATCGTTTACTGGTGGTACAACAGATATGCAGGTATTCGAAGGTATTACAGATGTAACAAATAATTACACATTTACTCGTTCAAGCACAACTTCAGTATCATCAAGCATATCTGATAACACAATCACAGTTACCTCAATGGGGCATGATAGCGGTTCTATAACGATAAATGCAGCAAGTAGTAGTGTTAGTATTGATAAAATAATGTCGTTAACAAAAGCACGACAAGGTGCTGATGGTGGTGATGGTACATCGGCTAAGTTATTAGCAGGTTCATTAGATTCACAAGTATTCTCATTCCTAAGTGCGAGTGATAATACTTCAGACCCATCAGAAATTATATTCTCATTTAACCAACAGAATCTTAGTGGTACAATTGATAGTTCTGATATTACTATATCAACTGCTGGTGGAAATGTTACCAACTTTGGATTTGATAATAATGATGTTAGCAGTGGTACTGGAGTTGTTAGTGGTAGTATCTCATTTGCAGGTGCATTGAATAGTGGTGGATTAAATTCTACTAAATCGAATTTACCTGTTACAATTACCGCCACAAAAGATTCATTATCTGATTCTATAAAAATATTTAAAGTTGAGGGTGGAACGGCTGGAGCTGATGGTTCAGATGGTGTAAACGCAGTAACTGCTATATTAACAAATGATTCACATACACTTCCTGTAAGTTCATCTGGTGAGGTAATTTCATTTGCTGGGGCATCTACTGATATAATTGTATTTGAAGGTACATCAGATGTAACATCTCAATATACCATAAATACTGGTTCGGTATCATCCCATATAACAACAACGACTTCTGATAATACAGTAACAATAACAAACTCGACTACACCATTTAGTGGTTCGGTTGTAGTTACCGCAACATCGGCATCTGTTAGTTTAGCAAAAACAATGTCAATATCACAAGCGTTGCAAGGTGATGATGGGGCAGATGGGGCGCCAGGTTCTGATGCTAAAATAGTAACATTAACTGGTGATTCACAAGTGTTCACATTCCCATCAGCATCAGCAACAACACCTGATGATAACACAATTGAATTATTTATCAATCAACAGAATTTAAGTGGAACTATTGCAGCAAGTGATGTTACGATTACAGATGTTGATGGTACATCGCAAGTTGTACCAACATTTGCACCAACTTCATTAACAAATGGAACTGGTGTTGTAAGTGGTAGTTTAGTGTTTGGAACAAACACACCAAATGGTTCTAATAAAGATAAATTCCCAATCACAATTAGTGTAACAAAAGATAGTGTAAGTGATACATTTAAAATATTCTCATTAGATGGTGGAGCTGATGGTACTAATGGTGAACCTGCTAAATCTGTAGCTCTAACTGCTACATCACAAATAATAGCATACGATGCGGATGGTGCTAATCCTGATGTTGCTTCGATTACATTAACGGCTACATCACAAAACTTTACCGATGCATACTTTAAGTTTACAGGTGCTGGTTCTGCTTTTTCAAATGAAAGTTCATATACAGATGGTAGTGGAGCAAATTCAGATACCGCTACATTTACTGTTCCAACTTCATATTCATCAACACCATACACATTTACTGTAAGAGTTCAAGAAGGTAATAGTGGTGGAGAAGTTGCGAGAGATACAATAACAATCGCTTCAGTTCAACCAGGCGCACAAGGTGATGATGCATTCACCGTTGTATTAACAAATGAATCTCATACATTAACTCAAACTTCACCTCAAGCAGGTGGTACTATTGATTTTGTAGGAAGTGGTACGGAAATTATAGCATACAAAGGAACAACTCAATTAGATAGTGTAAGTGGAACGCCAGGTTCTGGTGAATTCAAAGTAACGGCAACGGGTATTGGTATTACAGCAGGTTCAATTGATGTTAGTGGTAATAACGCAATAGTTGCTGACCACTCATCAATGACAGCAGTTAGTGCATCTATTGGATACGATATTAATTTAGAAAATACAGTTACTCTTGCTAAGAGTCAATCATTCTCAATATCTCAAGCCGCCGATAGTGGTTCTGATGGTGCCGCTGGTGCTGGTGGAATAACTGTTATACTAAGTAACGAATCACATACCATAGCAGCTGGTAGTGATGGAACAGTCGCTTCATTTAGTGGAGCAGAAACGGATGTTACAATATTTGAAGGTGTAACTGATAAAACAACAGAATACTTTATACATGGAGTATCTAATACAGGTGTTACTGTTGATAACGATTTTAATTCATTTAATTCATCATCCTTAAATATTACGGATATGAGCCACGATAGTGGTTCTGTAATAATCACTTCAATTAGTGGTGGTGTTCCTCATACTGGATATGGGGCTGGTGTTGGTGAGACTTGGACTACATCACAATTTGTTACTAACAATCAAGGTGATATTGATGGAACTGATAACGATTTCCATTACCAAAGTAATCCTGATACTATAAGCGTTGGAACAGGTGATGGTGAGTTAAGAAACAACTATGTTGAATTTGGTGATAATAGTGGTGATGATGAAGTTTGGATAGTAGGTAAAGATATAGTTGCTTATGATGATACTAAAACGTATTATGTAGAAGCAAGGTTTAAAAGAATCAATGGTAGTGGTACAATATATGTTGGTGTAACTGGTTGGGCTAATGAAACTACAAGAACAAATATAAATGGTGCTAACTCATTTGGTGGACAACACTATATTGCTGCATCTGGATTTAACTTTGATGATGGAGAAGGTACAGATTGGGTAACTATGAGAGGTTACTTCTCAGGCCATTCTTCAACTACCGGACAACTTAGTGGTGAAGCTCCTGATATAAATAATCCAAAAAAGATTCATACAAACGCAGCTTACATATCACCAATGTTCTTAGCAAACTATAATGATGTAGCAGGAACAGTTAGATTAGATTATATTGAAATCAAAGAAGTAAAAGATGGTAGTGGTAATTTATCAGCCGGAACTGTAAAGGTTGATAAAACAATGACGTTGGCTAAATCGAAAGCAGGTACAGATGGGGCTGAAGGACCAACAGGACCCGAAGGGCCGAACTTTGATTTCTTATCTGGCTCATTAGATACTGTAAATACAACAGGTGGGTTGAGTGCTGGTTTATTAATGACTTCAAATGTATTTGGATTCCACGGACCAATCGACCAAGGTGATGGAACAAATGCACAATTAAGTGATTTTACATCATTCTTAGATAGTGGTGGTAGTTTCTACTTAGGTGGAAATAGTAGTGGAATGAGTGGAAGTGCTGCGACTAGTGGTTACTTAGCTTGGAACAATACTGATAGGTCGCTATTGATTAGTGGTTCAAACGCAAACATTCAAGTAGAAAAATTCTTTGTAGGAAATTCAACTACTCAATTCGTTAGTGGTTCAAATGGTAACTTAGAAATATCAGGTTCTAATTTCCATTTAGATAGTAGTGGTAACGTAAAAGTAAGTGGTGAAATAACAGTAACCAATTCAGGCGATTTCGCAAACCCTAACGCTGAACCACCTATAATTTATGATTTTAGTGGTAATGGTTCGCAAACAATAACTAACAACCAAGTATTCCGTACTGTCTTTGATACAGATGGTACTTATGCTGGTGGTTCTGGTTTTGCAGCTACTCAAAACCCATCAACTGAAGGTATCTATTTAGGCAGTAACTTTAATAATCAGGCGTTTTCAGATGGTTTGTTATCTAAGAATACTCAGCAAAGAGCAAACAACCCTATTTTAAATTGGGATTTTAAAATTCAGAATACCGGCACCTACACATCAGCTGATATTGGTATATTTAAAAATAATTCTGATTTATCAAGAGCATCTTCACCAAATGGTGGAAACATGCTTTATGGTATTAGATTAAATCAAGATGATATTTTAGTAAGGACTTATGAGAATGAAGGAACTGCCACAACATATAGTTCACAATTTGTAGCTGGTGATGTTTTAAGATTACAAATTAGAGTAAAATCTGAAGGTGGTGCTGAATTAGCAATATTTAAAAATGGTGATTTTACAACACCTATTGTAACTTATAGTTATGGTACAGATGGTTCAGACTCAACAATGACTATTGGATATACAAATGCAACTTACCAAATGGCAGGACATATATTAAAATATGTAGCGTTTGGAGTAGGTGCACCTTCATCAACAGTAATCTCAGGTAATGGTATTTCAACAGGCGCAATACAATCATCAACACTAACCACTACATCTGGTACAGAAATAGATTTAGATGCAGCTAAATTTAAGATTGGTGGTACTGGTGCATATGAATCAAACAATGGTATTTTGATGGATGGGCCAAACGCACTTTTTGCCGTTGGTAGAAAGGGTAGTAGTTACAATTATATGACATTTAATTCTGCTAGTAGTGGTAAATTAGAAATTAATACTGATAACTTTAAAGTAAAAGCAGATGGCCAAGTAACGGCAAGTGCATTACTAATAGATGGTTCAGCACAAATAGCAGATACAGTACAAATCGGTGGTTCATCAGATGGCACAGTAATATTCTTTGATGATTTTACTACATACGCAGCACTTTCTGATTGTCTTACTGATAATGATGACCCAAAAACAGATGGTAGTGGGCAGGGATATCATCTTGTTGATTCTGATGGTCTTGCAGATACTTCACTTCTAAGTGGACAATCGGATACCTTTAATAACAATGGTGGGTTACTTAGAATAGGTGATAACGAGGGTGATGATGTTATTTGGGCATCATCAAATACATTGATACCAATTAATCCAAATTCATTGTATGAATATGAAATTCGATTAAGAAAACCATTAGCATTAGGTGGAACAGATGGACAATATGCTGGATTTACGGTTTATGATTCAGATGGTACAACCAAACGTAGCCAAAGTGATACTGATGTATTTGGTTCTGCACATTATTTTGTATTGAGTAATTCAGATATAGGTACTGATTTTGAAACACATAAAGGATTTATCAAAGGATTTGGAGATGCTACTTCAACTACATCAACAACAAAAACCACTCCAACGGTATTTGAAACTGGAGCCGAAAATGGATACTTTGCTCCTATGTTCCTTGCTAACTGGAATGGACAAGCGGGTAGGGTTGAAATTGATTATATCAAAGTAACAGAATATGCACAAGGTGGTGGTTCAAGTAGAATATCGGGTGATACAATTACTACGGGTGTAATAAAATCAAACAATCTAAATGCAGATTCAGGTTCTCAAATTTTACTAAATGATGGTTCAATGAAAATGGGTGGTACGGCTAGTCCAGGTTTCGAAGTAACCACAGAAGGATTCGTAACCGCAACTAATTTAGTTGAAAAAATGGTAGAAGTTTCTGCTGATAATTCGGGTTCCTACTTTGAATATTATGATTCTACTAAAACAAGATTATTATTAGATGGTAGTGGTGGTGGAGATGTAACTATGAATCTTACATTAGGAGTTGCACCAGAATACACAATACATGATATACAATTTCCATCTAATACCACTGGTTTAGATATTGCAAAATTAGAACTAACTATAGCAACAACAGAATCCGTTAACTTTGATGATGCCTCAATTTCATCAGGATTCTTCTCGTTTGGATTATCGTTAAGTTCAAAAGAATTTAGTTTAGCGTAAAATAATATAAAAGGAAAACAATATGGCAGATAAACAATTATTCGATGGACATAAATATACTTTCAACAAAGTATCAGGTTCATTGATTTTATTAGATTCTACTGATAATAGTCATGAAACTATTATATTTAGAGAAGGATTGGTAGCATCAGGTTCACTTCCGATAGATATAAAATCAGATACATCGGGAAGGGGATTGCGGTTCTATGCACACAATGAAAACCAATTGACAGCTCAACTTATATCTAATAATGATGATTCTCAGTTTAATATGTACAGAAATGGGGTGAATGCATTTTACGTCCAAGCTGGTGCTGCTAATTATAGTGATTTTATATATGCTAAATCACACACTAATGATGGTTCTTACAATATCGCAATATTTTACAATGGAGATGGTCGTGTTGGTTTACAGATAAGAAGTGATGGAAAAGTATATACGGATGGTGGAGATTTTTATGTACGAAACCCAGCTAACACCGCTCAACATACCAGAGTACACACTACAGATACTAATACATATATAGATTATCCAGCTGGTGATTTTATAGTTAGACAAAGTAGTGGTACAACTACTAGGTTTAGATTAGATGGTTCTGTAGTAGATAAATTGGGACATTTAAGACCAACGGCAAATGATGCTTATGATGTAGGTTCTTCAGCATTAAAATGGGATGACATTAGAGCAACAAATGGTACAATCAATACATCTGATAGAACTTTAAAAGAACATATTAGTGGTTCTAATTTAGGATTATCATTTATAAATGATTTGAATCCTGTATCTTATAGATGGATAGGTAAAAATAGAAATCATTATGGATTAATAGCACAAGAAGTATCAGAATCATTAGCTAGACACAATGTGAATACAGCTGATTTTGGAGGTTACATAAAAGATGATATATATCATAGAACAAAACAAAATTATGTACCTGATAATAATAATTCGGGTTCTTATGAAGTTGAAGAAGATTATCAATCTATTAAAGAAATTACAAATAATCCTGATTTAGATATTAACGATTTTACATATTCATCTACAACATTAGGATTAAGATATACTGAATTCATTTCGCCATTGATAAAAGCAGTACAAGAATTATCAACTAAAGTAACTTCATTAGAAGCAAGAATAGCTGAGTTAGAAAATAACTAATGAAATAAAATTTAATAGGATATTTATTATTATGGGAAAATTAATTAAAGAGTGGGTTAAGGGAATCTTAACTGAAGATATCAAAAAACAAGTGGTGGTCTACGCTGGTAGATTCCAACCATTCCACAAAGGACATTATGGTAGTTATCAACAATTGGTAAAAAAGTTTGGTAAAGATAATGTGTATATCGGAACATCTAATAAAACCGATAATATTAAATCCCCTTTCAAATTTAAAGAAAAGAAAATGATTATGACAAAGATGTTTGGAGTTCCAGCATCTAAGATTGTTCAAATTAAAAACCCATACGCTCCCAAAGAAATTTTAGATAAATTCCCATCAGATACAACTGCATTCGTAACAGTAGTTGGTGAAAAGGATAGATACAGATTAAAAGGTAAATACTTTGAACCATATCATCCTGATAGGATTGAGAAAGGTTACAAAGATAAAGGATATGTTTATGTAACTGCAGCAGCCGGTGATGGTATTAGTGGAACAGAGGTTCGTAAATCACTATCATCAGGTGATGATGAAGTTCGTAAAAAAGGATTCAAAAAAGCTTACAATAAGTTTGACCCAAAAATATATAAGTTCATAACAAACAGATTGAGTAAGATTGAAATCAGAATGGAAAGATTTTTATCTACATTTGATTTTAATAAAATGTTATCTGAATCAACAACTCAAACATCTATTGGTGGTAACTCACAAGGTGTTGATGATGGGCCTGGTTTTACATATGGTAATTCAAAATCATACAAAGCAGTTGGTGATGAAACCGCAAGAAGATTGGGGTGGCAAGTAGTTGATTACATATTGGGGAAGGATGAAGATTCTATATTCGCAAACGATGAAAGAAGTTTAGATGATAAGTATCCAGTATCATATTTTCCTGCTGGTATCGATGGTTTAGATTCACAAGCAATCAGATACGTTGATTTAAAAGGTAATTCAGCATATAAGACTTGGGCAGACCATATCACAAATGTAGCAACGGCAGTTGGATACAAACTTATCAGTTTCTTAGATGCAGAAGAATCTATTGATGATACTAAAGATGCACCAGTAACGGCACCATCACCAGAAGAAAGATTAACAGATGGTGATGATGAAAAAACTAAGATTCACGAAGGTAAGTTTCCAGGTAGAAAAGGTGATTTCATCAAATACAAAGATGAATACTTCGATATAAAAAAGACAGCAGGCTCAACCGCATATGTTAAGTTTAAACATACCGCCGCTCATGCTTTTTCTCAAGTGTGGGATAGTGAGGTAAAACTTTCTAATGAAAAACACAGAGGTAAGCGTGTTTGGGTAATGGAACAAAAATTGAATATCAACGAAGGATTGATTACCGAAGGTGGAGCATATGGACATATGGCTCACCCATTCGATACTGAGATGAATCTAACATTTGGTGATTTAAAAACAATCATATCAAACGCATTAAATGGTAAGTTAGAGTTTACAAGAGAGAAAACGGATGGACAAGCACTTGCTATTAGTTGGAGAGATGATAAAGGATTAATCGCAGCTCGAAACAAAGGGCATTTGAAAAATAGAGGTGAAGGTGCATTGGATATTAGTGGGGTAGCATCTAAGTTTCAAGGTAGAGGTGGATTAACTGATGCATACAATTTCGCTATGGAAGATTTATCTAAAGCCATTAAAGGATTATCTAAAGCACAAAGAGATAAGATATTCAATCAAGGTTCATCGTTTATGAATTTAGAAGTTATCTATCCAACATCTGTAAATGTGATTCCTTATGGACAACCACTTTTGATATTCCACGGAACAATGGATTATGATGAAAACGGAAAAGCAGTTGGAGCAAATACTGAAAGTGCAAGAATCTTAGCTGGTATGATTAAACAAATTAATCAGAACGTTCAAAACAACTATACGATTCAAGGCCCACCTGTAGTTAAGTTACCACAATCAGTAGAACTATCTAAAAAACAAAGTAAATATTTCTCAGCACTAAACAAAATCCAAAAAGAATTCAAACTAAAAGATTCAGCTGGTGTAGCAGATTATCATCAAGCGTGGTGGGAACAATATGTTGATAAAAACTCACCATCAACATTAGATAATAAAACTAAAATGGGATTGGTAAAGAGATTCGCATTTTATGATAAATCTTTTAGATTAGATAAAAAGAATATTTCAGATTCCAAAGTATTAGATTGGGCGAAGAAAACAGAAAAGATGGACCATGCTAAAATATCAAAACAAAATCTTCGTAAGTTTGAAGATATATTCTTAGGTGTTGGAGCAGAGGTACTTTCATTTATGGGTTCTGCATTAACTGTAAATCCAGATGGTGCTGTTAGAGATATGAAGAAACGATTGGAAACTACAATCAAAGATGTACAGAAAAGCGGTGATGTTAAAAAGATAGCAAAACTAAGAATGGAATTAGAAAGATTAGCCGCTGTTGGTGGTAAAGATAAGATTGTACCAAACGAAGGAATTGTATTCACATATAAAGGTGGAACGTACAAATTGACTGGTACATTTGCATCATTGAATCAAATATTGGGATTAATGTATTTTTAAATTAATTTCCATATTTATATATAAAACAAAGTTATGTCAAATAAGTTAAAGAATGTAAAAGCAGTAAGAGAGATGTTAGGTGGGGAACACAAAACCCAAACTAAAAAAACAGTCTCATTTGCTGATAAAGTTATTGAAAGACGAGAAGTTGGAGAAACTTGGACTGATAATAAAGGTCAAAAGTGGGAACAACGAAATGGTTACAAAGTTAAAGTAGGTAAACTTTCTAAACTCAGAGAAGAGTTGAAATCGTTTCCTAATTGTAACAAAGAAACTTGTACTTGTATTGAACCAGGCCAAGCTGATTTAAAAATGAAAGCTATACATGGTATGTGTTTAAATTGTGTTGTAGAAATGGAACACAAATTAAAACTGGATGGTGAGTATAAGGAGTATGAGAGAAAAAAGATGTTAGCTAACGCTGAAGCATGGTTAAAACAAGCTGAGTTAGAAAAAGAAGTTTTGAAAACAACTCTAAAAGCATCCTTCGTAAACGAAGATGGTTCTATTGAAAAATGGAAAGAAGGAATGACTGAAGATGAGTTGATGGAAAAGATTGATAAAGAATTTGAAACCTTTAGAGAAAACTTTATAGGAAAACTTAAAAATGAACAAAGCACAGATTAAAGAATTCATAGAATCAAAGTTTGAATCGTATTCATCAAATGGGACAAACCCAACATTATGTGTGGAGTTTGCACTTTCTGATTTATACGAACATCTTTGTACAGAAAATCTTATGAATGAAGATTTAAGAAAGTGGTTTGGTAAAGGCCCAACAGGAACATCATCAGGTGGTGGTTGGGATAGATATGGTTCAGATGGCCAGAAATTAGGCAAATGTGGTGATGGTGATAAAGGTGGTGCATACGCTGCTTGTTTATCAAAAGAGAAAGCCAATAAGTTAGGACCTAAAGGAAGAGCATCGTTTGTTAGAAGAAAAAGAGCCGACCAGAAAAAAGCAGGTGATTCTAAAAAGGGTGGGAACAGAACTAAAGGAAAATCACCTACGAATAGTAAGACAGGGGCATAATAATGAATACCAGATTAAATAAAAAAGTCAAAAAAGATTTAGATGCGTATTTTAAAGGGTACAAAGGTTCAGAGCCAGAAGTACATCACGCACTAAAACACATCCTAATGGGTGCGTTAACAGATGCTAACTTCCATGCTGAATCTAAAAAGGTGGCTAGTATGTTTCCTAAAGCAAATCAAGCTAAGCATGCTGGTAAAAAAGATTGGGAAGATTCAATAGAAATGAATCATGGAGTTCCAATCGCTAAAGCAGCTAAATGGGATGGGTATGAAATTATAGATGCTATTGCATATTGGGCATCAATGTTTATTGGTGGACCTGTAGGTGCTAAAATTACTTCACTTAAAGAAGGTTTAAACGAAAATATTAAAACATTTGTAAATCAATTCATAAAAGAAGTAACTCACTCATATGAATACGAAACGATGAGTGGTAGAAACGAAGATGAAAATGATAAAGAAGATTTTAGAATCGGAAATTATCACACAAAATATTTCCACGTTTGTCCTGGCGCATCATCTCTATATATGGATATAGAATCCAAAGGTGTTGATATGGATATGGCTGAAAGAAGTGCAAGATTACATGATGTACTTTTCTTTGTAGAAGAACACATTCAAAGAGATGGTTACAAACCTGAAAAAGATTATATAATGGTAGCTAAGAATCTTCAGAAGAATATTATGAAGATGGCAGAGATGATGGGATTAGAAAAAGAACATCATTATATTCAGGGGCATGTTGATATAATCACTAAAACTGTAGAAGGTAAAAAGTTAGAAGAAAAGGTAGTAAATCTTACAGAAAAGAATGTTCCTACAAATCCATCTAAATGGTCTTACTATAAATCACAAGCCAAAAAGAAATTTGATGTGTACCCATCAGCATACGCTAATGCTTGGGCAGCTAAACAATACAAAGCAGCAGGTGGTGGATGGAGAAAAGGAAAATCTGAATCTATCGAAGAAGGTGTAATGTCTAATATCCATTTGATGGCAGATGCATCTAAAGATTTTGAAGATTTCAAAAAGAAATTTAAAAAGGATTACAAAAAAGTATTTAAGAACACTCCTGATTTTATGGATTGGTTGTATGGTATGTACAAAGATATGGCACCATTAAAAGCAGGTGAGAAAGTTGAAGAAGCATTATCTGTAACTGATGAAAGACACTTTGGTAAAAAAGGTATTATCATTATGATTGATGATAACGGAAAGAAAGTATCAGCAATATTCAAAAACAAAAAGAACGCAGATAAATACAATAGAAACAAATCATCAGATTTACAAGCTCTTTTAAAGTTAGCAAAAAATACTCCATACCCAAAAGCAATCGATGAAGCTACTAGAGGTGAAATTCATAAAGCAGCTAAAAAAGGTAACTACCCAGCAACTATAGTGGTTTCTGAAAAAGGTAAGGTAGTTTATCAAGAGTTAGTAAAAACTCCACAATTAGTTCCAGCAGTATTTATGATTCTACAAAAGAAATATCCAAACGCAAAAATTAGTGTTGAATCAAAAAGTGGTGAAACATTGTTTACTGAAGGTAAAGCATTTGTAGTGATGTACAAAGTTAAAAAAGATTTATCTAATAGAAATGTAAAACCAGCCTCAGCAGCATACGCAAAAGAAACCGATGCTAAGAAATTCTTAAAATCAGTTGAGAAAGATGGTGGTAGAGGAATGATTGTAAAATCAAATGTTAGTGGTATGAGTGGTATAAAAGTAAACGAAGAATCAGTAAACGAATACTTTGTTGAAAACTTTCAAGATGTAAAAGAGTTAGTTGAGTTTTTAAAAGAAAACAAACCATCTCTTAGTGAAGCTGAGTATCAAGGAAGAAAAGTAGAACTGAATAAGATAATGCAAGGTGATGTTAAAAAGTTTAAAGTTTATGTTAAAAACCCAAAAGGTAATGTAGTAAAAGTAAACTTTGGTCACAAAGGTAAAGGTGGTGAAAAAACAATGTCCATCAAAAAGAATAATCCTGAAAGAAGAAAATCATTCAGAGCAAGACACAATTGTGATAATCCTGGTCCAAAACATAAAGCAAGATATTGGTCTTGTAGAAAATGGTAATTGGGTTTATTAAAAATATTTCCATATTTATTATAAGAAGTTAAATTTAAAAAGGCACAAATTATGAGCACATTATTAGTTATTATAGGAGTAATCGCAGTAGCGGTAGCAACCTACTTAGTATTATTATACACTGGAAAAATCAAAGATGAAGATGGAGATTTTATTCCTGATGTAGTGGAAGATAAAGTAGAAGATATCAAAGAAGATGTAGCAGAGGTTAAAGCTGAAGTAAAACGTAGAGTAAAAAGAGTTAAAGAAGAAATTAAAGACGTTAAAGAAGCTGGTAAAAATCTTGCTAAACAATCTAAAGATGTTGTTGAAGCAGCAAAGGGTGGTAACAGAAAAGGTAGAAAACCTTCTAATCGTAAGAGAAAACCAGCCGCTAAAAAATAAGGTGGCTGATGAGAAATCAATTCGGTGATATTAGAAACCTGATAATTGTAGTCTTAATAATTGTAATTTTATTATTAAGACAATGTTCTGGTGGCGGTGAACCAACCCCATCAGAGCCAACTATTATCACAAAGGTGGAAACGAAATACGATACGATTACCATAGATAAAAAGGTTTATGTTCCTAAGTGGAAAACAAAAATAGTTACACAAGTTGATTCCATTTTAGTAAATACTCCAATCGATACTTTAGAAGTTCTAAAAGATTATTACGCTAAAAATGTATTTGTAGATGAAATCCAATTGGATTCATTGGGGTTTGTTACTATAACAGATACAATATGGAAGAACACATTATTCAATAGACAAGTTAGCTCAGATATTATAATACCTACAACGACTGTAACTCAAACTAAATATATCAATCAAAGAGAATTCTATGTAGGATTCGGATTGAACGGAACTTCATCACAATTTAATTATGTGGGTGGTTCTTTATTATATAGAACACGAAAGAAACAGGCGTTTGGATTAGGTATTGGATTAAACGACCAGTTCCAACCAATAATCTCTACTCAGTTTCTTTGGAAATTGGGTAAGAAATGAGTAAAAACATAAAAGAACTTATTAGGGAAGAATACATTAAGTGTGCTCAGAACCCTGTCTACTTTTTCAAAAAGTATTGTTATATCCAACATCCAAAGCGTGGAAAGATTCTTTTTGATTTATACCCATTCCAAGAAGATGTAATGGGAGAACTAGATGAACATCGATTCAACGTAATTCTCAAATCACGTCAGTTAGGTATCTCAACATTATCTGCAGGTTATTCTTTGTGGATGATGTTATTTCACGATGATAAAAACATATTGGTAATCGCAACCAAACAAGAGGTAGCTAAAAACTTAGTTACTAAGGTTAGGTATATGCATGAAAACCTACCGAGTTGGTTGAGAGGTGATACCGAAGAAGATAACAAATTATCTTTACGATTGAGAAATGGTTCAACCATCAAAGCAACATCAGCAAGTGGTGATGCAGGCCGTTCCGAAGCATTATCAATGTTGATTATTGATGAGGCGGCATTTATCAAAGGGGTTGATGAGATATGGGCATCGGCTCAATCTACATTATCAACTGGTGGTAAAGCAATCGTGCTATCAACTCCAAATGGTGTTGGTAACTTCTTTCATAAAACTTGGTTGAAGGGTGAAGAAAGTGATGGTTGGAATCCAATCAAACTTCATTGGACTGTACATCCTGAAAGAAATGAAAAGTGGAGAATAGAACAAACTCAATTGTTAGGTGAGAAGATGGCAGCACAGGAATGTGATTGTGATTTTATCTCATCTGGTTATACAGTTGTTGATGGACAACTCCTAAAATGGTACGAAGATACTCATGTACAAGACCCCGTTGAAAAAAGAGGATACGATGGCAACTATTGGTTATGGTCACAACCAAACTATACAAAAGATTATGTAGTGGTTGCCGATGTTGCGAGAGGTGATGGGGCTGATTATTCAGCATTTCACGTATTCGATGTAGAAAGTGTGGAACAAGTCGCTGAGTACAAAGGTAAGATAGGTACTAAAGATTATGGTAATATGTTGGTGAATGTTGCAACCGAATGGAATGATGCGTTGTTGGTGATTGAGAACGCAAACATTGGTTGGGCAGTAATCCAAGAAGCAATAGATAGAAATTACAAAAATTTATATTATTCGTATAAAGAGTTTGGGTATGTAGATGAAGATATTCATTTACAAAAAGCATATGATTTAAAAGATAAATCACAAATGGTACCTGGCTTTTCAATGACAAGTAGAACTCGACCATTGGTTATATCAAAGTTAGATACTTATATGAGAGAAAGAGTTCCAATTGTTCGTTCTAAACGATTGATTGATGAACTTTTTGTTTTTATATGGAATGGTAATAGAGCAGAAGCTCAACAAGGTTATAATGATGATTTAGTTCTATCATTTTCTACAGGTCTTTGGGTAAGAGATACAGCACTTAAACTAAGACAGCAAGGAATCGAACTAAACAAAAGAGCGTTATCTTTAACATCAAAACAGGGTGTTTTCAAATCAAATCAATCTAAAGCAAAAGATGCTTGGAAGATTAACACTGGTAGAGGTGATGAGGATATAAGTTGGTTATTGTAAAATTTGGATATTAAAAATATTTTTTGTATATTTATATATTGTAGTAGTATATAAAAGAAAAACATTATGGCAGATACTTCATTATTCGGTAGATTAAAAAGATTATTCTCAACTCAAGTAGTTGTTAGAAGAGTCGGAAAAGATAAATTAAAAGTTGTTGATTCTTCTAGATTACAAGGTGATGGTAATAGGAGAGGTTCAGCTTACTACGATAGGTATGGAAGATTGCATGGTTCTAACTCAAGAAAGAATTGGCAAACATACAACGAAAGATTTAACTACCATTCAAATAAATTAGAACTATACACAGATTATGAGGCGATGGATAAAGATTCAATCATCTCATCAATCTTAGATATATACTCAGATGAATGTACACTTAAAAATGATATGGGTGATGTAATCCGTATCAAATCATCTGATGAAAAATTAAAGAAAACCCTTCACAACTTATTCTACGATGTATTAAACATTGAGTTCAACTTATGGTCTTGGGTAAGAGGTATGAACAAATATGGTGATTACTATCTTTACTTAGATATTGATGATGATTTGGGAGTTGTAAACGCACAACCATTATCAGCATATGAAACTCGTAGAGAAGAAGGATACGATTTAGATAATCCTTATTCAGTAAGGTTTGAGGTTGAGGAACAAAATACAAACGCAATCTCACAAAGAAACAATACTAAGTTCTTAGAATCATTCCAAGTAGCACATTTTAGATTGTTAACAGATACAAACTTTTTACCATATGGACGTTCACTATTAGAAGGTGCAAGAAAGACTTGGAAACAATTAACTCTTATGGAAGATGCGATGATGATTCATAGAATTATGAGAGCACCTGAAAAGAGAATCTTTAAGATTGATATCGGTAACATCCCACCCGCTGAAGTTGATTCGTATATGCAGAATATCATCGACCAGATGAAGAAAACCCCATACATCGATGAGAGTACAGGCGATTACAATCTTAAATTCAATATGCAGAATATGTTGGAAGATTACTACTTACCTGTTAGAGGTGGACAAAGTGGTACTGAGATTGATTCGTTAAGTGGAATGGAGTTCGGTGGTATTGATGATATCGAATACCTAAGAAACAGAATGATGGCAGCCCTTAAAGTTCCAAAAGCATTTATTGGATATGAAGAAGGTGTTGAAGGTAAAGCAACATTAGCACAAGAAGATATTAGATTCGCTCGTTCTGTAGAAAGAATCCAAAAGATTGTTCTTTCAGAATTAACTAAGATTGCTATTGTACACTTATACTCACAAGGTTATACAGATGAAGAATTAGTAAACTTTGAATTAGAACTTACTACACCATCTATTATCTATGAGCAAGAGAAAGCAAACCTTTGGTCTGAAAAAGTAACATTAGCAAGTGATATCAAAGATTTAAAAATGGTATCACAAGAATGGGTTTACAAAAACATCTTTAATATGAGTGAAGATGAGTGGAAAGCAGAACAATTCAAAGTTATCAATGACTTGAAATTAGGATTCAGACACGAACAAATCGAAACAGAAGGTAACGACCCAGTTAAGACTGGTGAATCATTTGGTACACCACATGATTTAGCAGCACTATCTCAACAGAGTGGTGATGATGGCGGAGATGGTAACAATCCATTTGGTGAAAATAAAGGTGGAGCGCCTGAAGGTGGTTTTGATGGAGCTGGTAGACCTAAAGAGGGTGGTAACTACGGAACGGATGATAATCCATTTGGTAGAGACCCATTAGGTAACAAAGCAAACAGACCTACTAAGAACGAAAGATACAACGCAGTATCAGTAATTAATCAAGAACAGATTGATGCAGTTATTGGACGTATGAAAAAGCAAGGAAAAACCAAAAAAATGATAATAGAATCCTTAAAAGAGGATACCAATGATGTGAATGTATCATTATTGGATGAGAAAAACATATTGGATTCTTAAAAATATAATATTTATAACCAAATACATAGTTGCTTTTATCAAAAACGATGAGGAAAACAATGAGAAAACTAAAACATAGTAAGTACAAAAATACAGGAATCTTATTTGAACTATTGGTACGACAGATTAGTACCGATACTTTAAATAATATGGATTCTAAAGCTACTTACATCATAAGAGAGCATTTTGGTAAAAGTACAGAATTAGCAAAAGAGCTTAGATTATATAAATTATTCGTAGAAGAAACATTCAACTCAGAGTATAAAGCATCTGAGTTCTTAAATATCATTCTGAAAGAAAGAAAAAAATTGAATGAATCTGTTTTGAATAGACAGAAGTATAATCTAATCAAAGCTATTAAGAAAAATTTTGTTTTAGAAGATTTCTTTAAGTATAGAGTATCTAACTATAAAGAAAACGCTTCTATATATAAGTTATTTGAACATACTACATCAGATAATCCAAAAGAATATGTAGAATGTAAATCTACATTGTTAGAATCACTAACAAATAGTTCAAAATCAGAAGATAAAAATACATCTACTATCAATGAAGAATATTCTAAACAACCAAAAGAAGTTAGATTGTTAGCATGGAAGATGTTAGTTGAAAATTTCAACAACAAATACACTACACTAAGTGATAAACAACAAAATATTCTTAGAGAGTACATCAATTCGGTTGATAACTCTGAAAAACTAAAGAAGTTTGTTATCAGAGAGTGTAATCTACTCAAAAAAGAAATCCAAACTATAAAAGTTTCAGATACAGTTACTAAAATTAAAGTAAATGAGGTATTGAAACTGATTTCAAAATTAAAATCAGCAAAAGTAATTACAGAATCACAGATTTTATCATTACTTAGATACCACGAATTAAAAAACGAACTGAAAAGGGTGTTTAAATGAAAAGTTTACTAAAAGAAATCGAAGATAAGTTCGAAGAAATTGAAGAAGCTAACGTAACTGGTAACTTAGATGGTGGTGAGGGGCCAGTAAAAACTCCACATGCCTTTGCAAAGAGTAAAGATGAGGATGATTTGGATGATGACCACATTGAGGTGTTAGGATATAAGAAATCGAAGGAGAAAAAAATGAATACTAAGAAATTAGAATCGTTAGAACGTAAGTTAGAAAGTAAAATCAATGAGATTTCTTATAAAGAGTTTAAAAAAGATGATTCAAGAAAGCAACATCAAAAAATAAATGATTCTATCAAAGAAATCAATAGTATGATGTTCAAATTAGAAAGAATCGTAAACCAAAACGCTAAATTGAAAACAGAAGCTGATGTAAATTCTGGACAATATTGGAAATCTACTCAAAAGAGGTTCGGTAAGATTTCAGAACGTATGTTAAACGTAGCAAGAAAGATAAAAGAATTATCCGTATGAGTTCAAAAAAGAAAATATTAAAAGAAGAACTCACAAATAAGGATTTGGAGAATATTCGTCTACTTATAAGATATGAAGTAGCACAAATCATGTTTGATTTATATAGAAAACGCAAAGTTTGGGGAGCATAATGGGAAGATTACTTATAGATACTATTCCTTTTACTATGACTAAGAGGCAAATCAACGAATCATTGGAAGATAACAATGGTAGGTTGATTGTTAATGGTGTGCTTCAAAGAGCTGAGGCTGAAAATCAAAATGGTAGAGTATATCCAAAAGGAATTTTAGAAAGAGAAGTAGAAAAGTACAAAGGTAGAGAAATCAAAGAGAA
>Ga0181568_10000902_pt1 | contig 27145 bp, 36 predicted proteins | sample 101ome_20_FD_133758 | JGI IMG/M metagenome (GOLD analysis project Ga0181568, IMG submission 133758) | Coastal salt marsh microbial communities from the Groves Creek Marsh, Skidaway Island, Georgia - 101404AT metaG (megahit assembly) | ecosystem: Environmental > Aquatic > Marine > Intertidal...
ACAAAAGATGGATGTAACATACAATCTTTCAAGGACAAACAGAAATCTGCCGTGGATTTTAGATGAAATTATACAACGAGTAGAGTATAAATGAAACACAAAACTTACACATGGGACGATGTAGAAAAAGCAGGACACAAAATTTGTTTACAAATGTACAATGATAACTGGCGTCCTGATTACGTTGTAGGCATTACTCGAGGCGGACTTCCATTGGCATTGGTAATAAGTCATATGCTAAACTGTCGTATGGAAACACTCAAAGTAAAACTGCGTGATGCTAAAGATGATGAATCGTGCGAAAGCAATTGTTGGATGGCAGAAGATGCTTTTGGATACGTATATCAAGAAGACCGTGATAAAGTTTGGGGTAACGCATTTAGTGATCCAAATAAAAAGAAAAACATTCTTGTTGTAGATGATATCAACGACACTGGTGCTACATTTGCCTGGATTAAAAAAGATTGGCAAGGTGGATGCTTGCCTGATAATCCCAATTGGGACACCGTATGGGGCCAGAATGTACGCTTTGCTGTTATGACAGAAAATTTAAGCAGTGATTTTGGTGAAGTAAAATATGCATACGACGAAGTTAACAAAGCAGAAGATGATGTATGGTTAATATATCCTTGGGAAAATGATTAAAAACTGGTCTTTATCTAACATCAAATCTGAGATAAGTAAAATTGCGTGGGCAGAAAGCGATTCAAGAATGGATGGCTACGTCACATGGAGTTGTAAACAAGAACTTTACGAAATTCTATGGCATGTAGAAGATCAGTTAAGACGGTGTAGCACTTATGCCGGCGAAGAAGATTTTCTCCTTAAACGTGAAAAAGAATTAACTTGGAGAATGTTAAATGAAAAGTAAGTATGCAATAAAAGTAATGCTGTCTGCTGATGATTGGATTTATGTAACAGAACCAGAAGGATCAATGTTTGAACTAAAACCAATTTTGTTTAACAGTAGACAAGAAGCAGAAGAACACGCTGCTATGTGGGGTGTGAGCAAAGTAGTAAGATGGAGAAACAAATGAGTTGTGGTTGTGGTAGATCGCCAACAGGTAAGTGTATTGGTTGGCATAAACTAACAGAGGAGCAGTACCTCGAGAAAAAAGCACAGTACGAAGCAAAACAAACAGCAAAGGAAAGCAAATGAAGGAACAATTAGTAAAGGCAGCACGGATGCATGCCGAAGGTGAACTAGAACGTGCTAAGACAAACATTATGGTTTACATGAATAACTCAACAGGTATTGGTGAACATAGTGATATTGTTGAAGCAATCCAAGAAGAACTGGATAAAATGGCAGCAGCAAATGATCGTATTGAAATGTTAGACAAATATTTCAGTTAATGCTTGACAAAAACCTAAATACATGGTATACTTAATTATGAGTGTACCATTTTTTATGACATCCTCGTCACTAACTCGGAGAAATATATATGGCAAAAAGTGAACAAATTAAAGCCCGTTTGCAGGACGCAAACATTCGCTATTGGGCAGGCGACAACATCAGTGAAGTCCTACAAAAAGGCGACAAAGAAGAACTTATCGAAGAACTTACAGGTAAGTTTGAAAGTGTATTAGATAGTTTGTTAATTGATCGACATACAGATCCAAACAGCATGGATACAGGACGACGACTTGCAAAGATGTATGTAAATGAACTAATGGCAGGACGCTATGATCCTGCACCAAATGCAACAGCATTTCCAAACGATCCAAAAGATGGGTATGATGGTATGCTGGTTGTACGCAGTGAACTCACAAGTGTTTGCTCGCATCATCACCAACCAGTTAAAGGTGTAGCATACATTGGTATTATTGCAGCAGACAAATTGATTGGTTTGAGCAAGTACACACGTATTGCACAATGGTGTGCTAGACGTGGTACGCTGCAAGAAGAACTTGCAATGGATATTGTGCGTGAAATCAAAGCAGCAACAAACAGTAAAGATGTTGCGTGTTATATTCAAGCAACACATGGTTGCTGTGAAAACCGCGGTATTATGGCACATAGTAGTTTAACACAAACAACTGTGCTAGAAGGCGTGTTTAAAACAGATCCTGGTGTTAAGAAAGAGTTCTTTGACAATATTAAACTACAGCAGGAGTTTGCACCACGATGAAACTAAGGTACAGTGAAGCATTTTACAGTGTGCAAGGCGAAGGCAAGTTTGTAGGAGTACCTAGTGTATTCCTACGTACCTTTGGTTGTAACTTTCGTTGTATGAACTTTGGGTTACCAAAAAATAAAGATCGCTGGGAACAACACGCAGAAGGCAATCGTTACAACCCAGAAGTTAAGGCATTAATTGATGCAGGTGTACACAAGACTACAGAAAAGTTTGAAGACTTGCCTATTATCCACACAGGTTGCGATACATACGCAAGTATCTATCCAGAGTTTAAAGACTTTAACAAACTGGCAACTGTAGACGAAGTTGTAGAACACTTGATTAGTTTGCTACCAGAAGGCAAATGGACACAAGACAACGGTCAAGATATCCATTTGATTATGACAGGTGGCGAGCCACTACTTGCTTGGCAACGACTCTATGTAGAGTTGTTTGAACATCCTAAAATGGCGGACTTGAAAAATGTTACATTTGAAACAAACACTACACAATCTTTACACGACGACTTGTACAACTATCTTAACACTCAAGACAGATTTGAAGTTACTTGGAGTTGTTCCCCAAAACTTAGTGTCTCAGGAGAACCTTGGGATACTGCTATTAAACCTGAAATTGCTCGTGAGTACAGCCTTGTTGACGGCAGTGACTTGTATCTTAAGTTTGTTGTGGCTGATCAAGATGATGTGGACGAAGTTACTAAAGCCGTTCGCGAGTATCGCGAAGCAGGCGTGGAATGTCCTGTATACCTCATGCCGCTCGGCGGTAGGTCTGAAGGATACAACCTCACAGTACAGCAGGTGGCGAACCTCTGTATGGAACGAGGTTGGAGATTCACCCCTAGACTCCACATCAGCCTATTCGGAAATGCCTGGGGAACTTGATAAAAATTTAAAAACTATTCCTCGGGGTATTCAGTCCGAGGAACAACTTGAAAAAATAAGGAAAGTAATTTGAACAACTATATTTTTACCAGCGAAAGTGTTAGCGAAGGACACCCAGATAAGGTTGCAGACCAAATCTCGGACGCACTCGTTGATGCTGGGTTAAAAGCAGGTGATGAAACTACTCGAATTGCTGTTGAAACACTTGTAACTACCAATCACGTAACATTGGCGGGCGAAGTAAAAAACTTTAATGTAAGCAAAGAAGAAGTCAAAGACATTGTTCGCAATACTGTTAAAAAGATTGGCTATGAGCAAGAAGGGTTTCATTGGGATAAACTAAACATCTACAATGAGATTCACGCACAGAGTGCAGACATTGCACTGGGCACAGACGACTTCGGTGCTGGCGATCAAGGCATTATGTTTGGTTATGCTTGCAACGACAACGATGCATACATGCCTGCACCTATTTACTACAGCCACGAGATCCTAAAAGAACTTAAACAACAGCGTCAGCATGTGTTAGGTCCTGATGCTAAGTCACAGGTAAGTGTTGAGTACGAAGGTGGCAAAGTCAAGCGCATTGACCAAGTTGTTATTAGTACACAGCATGGTGAAGGACAAGTTGAACAGGCAAGAAACATTAGTAAACTTGCGGCAATGACCGTATTAGGAGATTTAGTAGATGAAAAAACTGTATGGCATCTCAATCCGACTGGCAATTTTGTTATTGGTGGTCCTGATGGTGACGCAGGCGTTACCGGTCGTAAAATTATTGTTGACACTTACGGTGGTTATGCTCCTCATGGAGGTGGTGCTTTCAGTGGCAAGGACCCAACTAAAGTGGATAGATCGGCTGCTTACATGGCACGATGGTTAGCCAAGAACGTAGTAGCAGATGACATGGCAGACTGGTGTCAAATACAGTTGAGTTATGCTATTGGTGTTAAAGAACCTACAAGTATCTACGTAGATTCAAACGGACACAATCGTTCAATTCAAAAGTTTATTGAAAACAATATTGATTTAACACCAAAAGGTATTATTGATAGATTTGACTTATTTGGATTTCACCAGTATAGTAATAATTGTACATACGGACACTTTGGCAACAAAGACGTACCGTGGGAAAGGATTGGATGGTAATGAAACAATGGCTTAAACGTATAACAGGCATTGAAGCAAAAGAGCGAGAACTTGCAGAAAAAGAGTTGCAAGTTCTTGAAAAAACTGATCCCAAAGAAGTTGCAACACGCCGTAAACAACCTTGGGTAAATGTGCTAGACATGCAAGTTAATAAAGATAACATTCAAAACGGTTTCTTCGAATTAGATTGGAATGATTATTTTATAGAAGAACTAATTGAAAACGGTTATGGTACCGAAGCGGACAAACAAGAAGAGATTGTCGACAGATGGTTTCGTGACATAGTTTTTAACATGTTACAAGAAGAAGGACTTGACACAGACAGAAATTCCGGTTATATTAATGTAGTACCAATTGATAAAGGCCGTAGTGAGGTATCATGACTTATATTTTAATTGACACTGCTAACACATTCTTCCGTGCTCGACATGTTGTACGTGGCGACATTGATACTAAGGTTGGCATGGCAATGCACATCACCCTTAACAGTATTAAAAAAGCGTGGCAGGACTTTAACGGTTCGCACGTTGTTTTTTGTTTAGAAGGACGCAGTTGGCGTAAAGACTATTATGAGCCATACAAGCGTAACCGCAAAGAACACCGTGACGCTATGAGTCCACGTGAGGCCGAAGAAGATAAAGTGTTTTGGGAAATCTTTGACGAATTCAAAGAGTTTGTTACAGACAAGACTAACTGTACTGTACTGCACAATCCTGTGCTAGAAGCAGACGATTTAATTGCAGGTTGGATACAAAATCATCCCAATGACGATCATGTTATTATTAGTACAGATGGCGACTTTGCACAATTAATTGCACCTAATGTACGACAGTATAACGGTGTAAGTAATACTACTATTACACACGAAGGTTACTTTGATGACAAAGGTGCTCCTGTTGTAGATAAGAAAACAAAGGAACCAAAGCCTGCGCCTAACCCTGCATACATGCTTTTTGAAAAGTGTATGCGTGGTGATACAAGTGATAATGTGTTTAGTGCTTATCCAGGTGTGCGCAAGAAAGGCACAAAAAACAAAGTAGGTTTGTTAGAAGCATTTGCTGACAAAGACAACAAAGGCTTCAATTGGAATAACATGATGCTACAACGGTGGGTAGACCACGAAGGTGTAGAACATCGGGTGTTGGATGACTACACTCGTAATGTTACATTGTGTGACTTGACTGCACAGCCAGAACACATTAAACAAGAAATAAATAACACTATCCAATCTACAGATAGTAAAGACATAAGCCAAGTCGGTATGCGATTGATGAAGTTCTGTGCCCGATGGGACTTACAGCGTATTGCAGACCAAGCGGCAAGTTTTGCAGAACCATTACAAGCGAGGTACAAAGCATGACAATTAAAGCAAAGCCAATTTTAGATAATAAATTTTGGATTGTTGAGGAAGAAGGTGAACGTGTAGGCACACTTTCAAAAGAGGATGATAACTGGGTTTTTTCAAGCAAGGGCAATGTTAGTTTTTTTCAAAATGAAACACAACTTAAAAAAACATTTGGCAAAGATTTTTTAGTTGCAAAAATTACTGCATCAAATGATACAGAACAAGTAGCAAACGAAGTACATGGATATCCAACTCGTAGCACACCTTACAACAGTATGTTTGATATTAATAGAAAACTACCACTGTTTACAAAAAGCGAAAAATCAAAAAGCGTGTATTGTGCAGGATATTATTTGGTAAAATTTAATGTAAATTGGCTTAAAAGTTTTTGTCCAAAACTAATTACTATTGAAAGAAACCAATACATGGGTCCTTATAAAACTGAATTAGAAATGAAACTAGCATTAAGCAATGTCAATAGAACCAATTAACACAGCACCTATACAGCAGTTTATCAAACAAGTTCAAGGTGCTGAAAACAGTAGACAAAAAGATATCAGATTAGATATCACCGCAGCAAAAAATCTAGCCTTTACTCTTGGTGTAGTAATGGCTAGACTCAACGGTGACTTAGAAAAGTTAGTCAAAGAAAGCAAAAGTTCAGACGACGAAATTATTCAAGTTCAAATAGGATCTAGTGGTAATTGGCAGTAATGTGCGTATAAAAAGGCTAAATATATACGCACATATTGGAGATAACCATGAGCAGACCAAAGCCCAAGATATTATGTGAGTTTGTAGACCGCAAAACATTCAAAAGCGAACAAGTGTTAGATGCGGAAGCAATCTGGGCAGTTTTTTACAAAGGTAAACCTTTTAATCTAAAAAGCCAAAATAATATCACTAATTATCCAGGACCTAAATACAAGAAAACAAGTTTTAGTAATCCCGGTCATGCATACAATCTCGCAAAAAAGTTAAATCAAATGTTCAAGTCAACAGACTTTGAAGTGTACAAGTTAACTGAAGGCGAACGTGTGTCTGATGAGTAATAAAGTATTATACACAAAAATATTTTTGAAACAATTAGGACAGGCACTGTCAGAACAAAACGTTCAGGCAATGCTGCCTATTTGGTGGTATAATACAAGAAACAAAGAAGTCGGTGGTTTACGATTGACTGACGTAGGATTTGAAGCAGTGCAGAGAGCCGAAATAGCAACGTACGACATACCATATCCATTGGATATGCCAATGACTACACAGGTAATCATTTTCCTAGACCAATTTATCGATTGTCCGTATTATCTTACTAATCGTAGCATAACTGTAACAAACGAAAAAAAGGCAGTAGAACTTACACTGTTTAGTGGCGACCTTAGAAAATATGGCTTAACAAAAGCCATGAATAGAGGTAAGTCAAATGCAAACAATAGTGAATGACGAAAAAAAAATTGCTGTAACAGCATGGCCAAGATGCGGCACTGAACATTTAGCATTTATTCCTAAAAGACATGCTGAATGGAAAAAAACTAATAGAACTTTTAATGATTTACATGTTCAAGGATATAGTTTTTATGGAGCCGTAAGGCATCCTGTGGAAAGATTTAAAAGTTGGTTTAGTGCATTTATAATTGATACAGAAGAAAACCTCGAACATGATTATATTAAAGATGCAAGAAACTGGAATTTAGAAGATTGCAAGTGGTTTTTTAGACATTTTGAAGTTTCAATGCACTACGACACACATACTGCTTTTCAAAAATATCTTTATAAAAATTTACATAGTCCAACACCAATAAATTATTTTGATTATAAAAATATAGACTGGGTGTGTAACATACCTAATTATAAATTTAATACAGGATTAGGATGGAAATCGTATATAAAAAACACAGATCCTAAAATTGTAGGATACATTGAAAAAAAAGCACAAACAATCTACGACAGTGACATCAAGTGGTATGAAAGTTTAGAATTAATTTCAAAAAAAGGTTGACCTTTGTTGGTACTTATACTATATTAAATGTATAGGCACTGTAACAAAAAGGAATACACTATGTCAGATGTACGCACTAGTTCACCCAGCAAAGTTAAAAAGTCGCTTCGTCATGCTATGCAGAAAAAGCGTCCTGTATTTTTGTGGGGTCCTCCAGGTATTGGTAAATCAGATATTGTAAAACAAATTACCGATACATTTACAAATTCACTCCTTATTGACATTCGTTTGTCATTGTGGGATCCAACTGATATCAAAGGCGTTCCGTACTTTGATAGCAACATTAACAAAATGGTGTGGGGCGCACCAGAAGAATTGCCAGACGAAGAACTGGCAGCACAATACGATAACATTACTGTGTTCTTTGACGAGATGAACTCGGCTGCGCCTGCTGTGCAAGCGGCAGCATATCAGTTGATTCTTAACCGTCGAGTTGGCAAATATAAACTGCCGGACAACGTAATGATTGTTGCGGCTGGTAACCGCGAGTCAGACAAAGGTGTTACTTACCGTATGCCGTCTCCGCTTGCTAACCGCTTTGTTCACTTGGAAATGTCAGTCACATTTGATGACTGGTTCCAGTGGGCTGTAGATAACAAAATCAACAAAGACGTTGTTGGTTATCTACAATTTGCAAAACAAGACTTGTATGACTTTGATCCTAAAGGTGCAAGTCGTAGTTTTGCTACTCCTCGCTCATGGGCTTTTGTTAGCGAACTGCTTGATGATGGACTAGACGAGGCTACAACAACCGATCTTGTTGCAGGCTCAGTAGGCGAAGGTTTGGCTGTCAAATTTATGGCGCACCGTAAGGTTGCATCACAAATGCCTAACCCATCAGATATTCTTGCTGGCAAAGTAAAAGAGTTGCAAACACAAGAAATCAGTGCCAAGTATTCCTTGACTGTGTCTCTTTGCTATGAGTTAAAAGAGGCTTGCGATCAAGGCGACAAAAAGTTTGACGAAAAAGTTAACAACTTCTTGCGCTTTGCAATGGATAATTTTGAAACTGAATTGGTTGTTATGGGTATTAAACTTGCTCTTACACAATATTCGCTTCCAATTGATCCAGACGAAGTAGATTGCTTTGACGAGTTCCATAACCGTTATGGCAAATACATTAAGGCTGCAAGCCCAGCATAAAGTACAAAAGTGAGCAGGAAACTGCTCACTTTTTCTATTTTATGGTTGACAATATTATTAAATATTGTTAGTATTAAATATAGGCACTGAACAAAAGGAATGACCATGTTAGATTTTACTATGCATATGTCGGCTAAAGATACGCAAACAAAACTGAAGCATTGGCAACCAGATCCAGACATTACTGAAGAAGATTTAGAAGTAATGCGTAAAGAGGTACACGAACGTATTATTACTGCTCGTGTAGGTTTGCTTTTGCGTCATCCGTTTTTTGGTAACATGGCAACACGTCTTAAAATTCAACACGCAGACGAATGGCTTATGACTGCGGCAGTTGATGGTCGCAACTTGTATTACAATACACAATTCTTTAATGCAATGGACAATAAAGAAATTGAGTTTGTTCTTGCACACGAAATTTTTCATATGGTATACGATCACCTCGGACGCCGTGACGATCGCAATCCTATGCTTTACAATATTGCTGCTGACTACATTGTTAACAACGAACTAGTAGATGGACGCATTGGTACTAAACCTAAGATTGTAGACTGCTACCAAGACTTTAAATATCGCGGATGGACGTCTGAAGAAGTATATGACGACCTGTATGACGAAGCAAAAAAGAATGGTGAAGAATATCTAAAGCAACTTGGTGAGATGCTAGACGAACACCTTGATATGGAAGGTGACGGCACAGAAGAAAATAACAAAGATGGCAAAGGTCGTCCCAAGTACAGCAAAGCCGAACTTGATCAAATCAAAGACGAGATCAAAGAAGCAATGATCCAAGCGGCTAGTGCTGCCGGTGCAGGCAATACACCTGCAGGTGTGGCACGTTTGATTAAAGAGATTACCGAACCTAAGATGAACTGGCGTGAACTGTTACGTCAACAAATTCAAAGCACAATTAAAAGCGATTATACATTTATGCGTCCTAATCGCAAAGGTTGGCATCTTAATGCTGTGCTACCAGGTATGAACTACCAAGATACTATTGATATTTGTATTTGTATGGATATGAGTGGTAGTATTGGCAATGACCAAGCAAAAGACTTCCTTGGCGAAATTAAAGGCATCATGGACGAATACAAAGATTACAAAATCAAGTTATGGTGTTTTGATACAGAAGTTTACAATGAACAAGACTTCAGTGCAGACTGTGGCGACGAACTCACCGATTATGAAATTTACGGTGGTGGTGGCACTGACTTTATGGTTAATTGGCGTTATATGAAAGACAACGACATCCAACCTAAAAAGTTTATCATGTTTACAGATGGTTATGCTTGGGATAGTTGGGGTGATCCAGATTGGTGCGAAACTGTGTTTATTATACACAGTAATCATAACAAAGATCTTCAGGCACCATTTGGTATCACTGCACACTACGAGGAGGCAGCGTGATAAGAAAGGGAAAGATAAATCCCTTAGATGCATTAGAAGTACGCAGGTTAGAATTTTGCCCTGCGTATTTTGAAGTGTATCAAATAGCAATGAGATATAATTTACATCAATCAATTATCTCTTGGATAGATGATAATTTATCTGGTAGATATTATATTGGTAAAAATGTATTGCTTGACGAAAATCAGTCAATGCAAGCAGCAGTTAAAATTGGATTTGAAAAGCCGAAAGAACTTAGTCATTTTTTATTGGCTTGTCCATATTTGAAGTATAACTAATTGGCATAAAATAAGTATTACAAAGGAGATTATATAATATGTCAGAACAGCAACAAACCGCTAACCCAAACGATCTTACTATCCAAGACCTTGCAACAATGAAAGGCATTATCGATCTAGCAAGTGAACGTAGTGCGTTTAAGCCAAGCGAAATGGCAGCAGTAGGAATTGTTTATAATAAATTAGAATTGTTTTTAAAACAGGTTGAAGAGCAAGCCGAAAAAGCAAAAGCCGAAAAAGAAGCGGCTGGTGTAGGTGAAGCCAAACCTGAAGGAGAGGAGGCCGCATAATGGCTTTAAAACACGTAGGTCGCATCAAGGCCAACAGACAGAAGTTAGTTGTAGCATACAGAACACTACCGGGTGATCCTTATAGTGCTTTGGTTATTCCAACTGCTTCACTACCAGCAGACGAACATGATACTTTGATGAAAGCAGTAGAGTCAGCCGCCGGACAGCAGGCAAATGAATTTTACGAAGTAATGCAAAGAACAAGTTTGCCAGATGGACGTAATATGTTGGTTGGGTTCCATCAACGTGGTAACATGAGAAAAGTTGCTACTAACGAAGTTGAAATGACACCTGATACACGATCAGCATTGCCACTAGACGAACTAAACAATATCATTGCTGAACAAAAAGGTGTAGCACTTGAAGATCTTGCAGTAGGCGGTCAAACACCAACTACTGCAACAACTCAAGCAACAGTAGAAGAACCTGTATCGGAAGTAACAACACCAGATGTACTATCTGATGATCAATTGGCGGCACAATATCGTAGCCAAGCAGATGCATTATTCAAAGAGGCAAAAGCACTTAGAGAACAAGCAGAAGCACTGTCGCCAACTAAAAAACGTACAACGAAGAAAAAAGAAAGCGTTGAAACATAATAAACACTCCGAACAATACTGGCAGGAAATCTTTGAAGACATCGACATGGAATACCTGCCAGTCGAATATACAAACATGATTATTATCACGTTTGAAGATGGCACTAAATGGGAAATAGATATTAAACGTAGTAGATCTAAACAACCCATTGAACAAATCGAAGAATCATTGAACGAACTGTTTGAAGAATACGAGGACCAGATTACAAACTTGGATTTTCGTATGGATATGACACGATTACGTTCAGAATTAACCAAAAGAGTTAATAGATTTATAAAATTAAATAAATGATAAAATCTCCGCAGGTGATAAATACTGTAGTATAATACTATCACCTAGGAGATTTTTTAATGGCCTTACAGTTAAGAAGAGGAACAGAAGCCGAACGTACCGCAGGCGGCGGTATCGTGTTTGCAGAAGGCGAACTCGTTTACATTACAGATACAGAAGAAGTTTATGTAGGCGACGGTGTTACTGCTGGAGGTATACGTGTAACCGGTAGCGTAGTCGGATCACCAGCCAACCTTACCCAAAATTTAAATATGAACAACTTTGATATTCTCGGCACGGGCAATATCAATATTACTGGTACAATTACTGCATCAAACATAAGCGGCGGTGGCGGACTCATCGAAGGCCAAGAGTATGCGATCGATGTTATGGGCGATATCAAAGGTGCCGATAGTTCAATTATTGTTGATCATCAAAACGGTATTGTATATGCAGACTTTGTAGGTGACGGTAGTTTAATCACAGGCATTACACAATCAACTCTAGATGATACTAATATTGTTAACCCGCAGTTCGGTGATCACCTTGTATACAAAGGTGGATTCTGGATCAACGAAAGTGGATCAGGATTAACTGAAGGTCAAACATACGACATTAATATCACAGGTGATATAGTTTATCCTGATAGTACAGTTGCTTTTGATAATTTGAATTCGACACTTACTTTAGATTATATTAAACCAACTGATAACTTTATTACATTAAAACGTGATACTGGTATCTTAGAAGTACGTTTTGAATCGCCAGAAAACAAAACAAGAATGAACTTCTATGCTGTAAACGATACAGGCGATTTAAGTGCATACGCAGACTACTACGGTGTTGTAAACTTTGGTAAAAGAGATACAAATGGTACAAGAGTAGACGGTACTATACGTGGTGCTAATTCCGATATGCGTTTGTCACACGATACCGTAAGTACTTTATTAGACGATGAAACAAAATACTTTACACTTAAAGATGGTAACTTTGGGTTTGGTACATATACACCAGCCGACAAAGTTCAAATCAACGGTAACTTGAAGTTTGTAGGCGGTAGTATCAGATTTGATATTACACGTTTATATACAGGTATTACACCAGTGACTGGTGAACTAATGTATGACAACAACGAAGGCGCAATGATGCTAAGAACTAGCACAGGGTGGTCTAAGTTAGTAGGTACAGAAGTTACAAGCGAAACAACAGTGTTTAGTGGTCCAATTTTTGTAGGTGGCGTAACACAAGCAGATGTCGATGCATCAGACGATAGTGGTGCAAATGGATTTATTGCTTACAACACAGACAGCGACAAAATGACATTTTACCAGTCAGGTAGTTTTACTGAACTTCCAAACAACGGTACACAAGATGGCCAATTGCTACAATGGAGTACAGCAGATAATGCATGGAACCCAACACAGTATGCAGAACCGCAAACTGGTCAAGTATTAACTTGGAACGGTACACATTGGTCTCCACAGAATGCTGACTTTGCAGCAGGTGGTGGTACTGGCGGTTCAGGCTTTACAAACATCGGTGTATATGCAGACGATAGTGGTATTAGACTAATTTACGAAGGTGAAAGTTTTGGTATTTTAGGTGGTACTGGTATTACTACTGCAAGTGTTGAAGAAGGTAGTATTACTATCAATGGCTTTAGTGGCGATTTTGCAGATTTAGCAAATGTGCCTACAACACTAGCAGGATACGGTATTACAGACGATATTGTAATCGGTAGTGAACTAGGTAACTTTACATTTACTACAAGCACACTAGATACAAGTGATTCGAGTGGTATTACAATAACTCCACCTGTTACAATGAACAGTGACTTAACTGTTGAAAATAATTTAACTGTTACAAATACTATTACAGCAGACAGATTTGTATCGACAAGCACAGGTACACCTGAAATTGAAGCAGCAGCAAACTTGAACTTAACAGCAGGTAATGCTGTTGTTGTAACAAGTTCACCACTGCGTATGGCAAGTTTTACAACTGCTGAACGTGACGCACTGGCATCAACAGACGGTGATATGATTTACAATACAACAACAAACAAATTCCAAGGATATGCAAACGGCGCTTGGGTAGACTTACACTAAGGAAACTTTATGGCTGAAAAAGAATACATTGTTAGTTTAGCAAAAGGTGTTGATTACGATCAATTTAATCAAGACATGATTGCTTCAACAGGAGCAGGTGACATTCCAAACAGAGCAGTAGATGTTGCTAATGCTAGACCAGGAAGTCAGCGTAACACACACTACTCGTTAACAGACGATGAAGCAGCAGCACTTAGAAACGATCCACGAGTAATTGGTGTAGAAATTCCACCAGAACAAAGAGATGACATCGAAATTGGGTTAAATGCTATTCAAAGCGGCAGTTGGGAAAAAAGCACAACAGCAGGTTCAAGTAGTGATTTACCTTGGGGATTATTAAGAGGTGCTATTAGAGAAGATGCATGGAATCAAGCAACTTCAATTACAAGAGATTTGCCATACACACTAAGTGGAAAACATGTTGATGTTGTTATACAAGACAGTGGCTTACAAGTAGACCATCCTGAATTTACAGATGCAAACGGCAATAGTCGTGTACAACAAATTGATTGGTATGAAAAAAGTGGCTTACCAGGAACACAAAGTGTAAACCATTATAGAGACTGGCACGGACATGGCTCACACTGTGCAGGTACAGTTGCAGGACGCACTATGGGTTGGGCTAAAAATGCAAATATTTACAGTGTAAAAGTTGCTGGGTTAGAAGGCTCAGGTGATAGTGGCACCGGTATTAATATTAGCGATTGCTTTGACGTTATTAAACTATGGCATCGTAATAAACCAATTAATCCTGAAACAGGTGTAAAAAATCCTACAGTTGTAAATGCAAGTTGGGGTTATGGCGGAACAAGATCAAGTTCAGTATGTTCAAGTGGTAATTATAGAGGAACAAGTTGGACTAGTTCCGATGCCGATTATTTAAACACTACATTACAACATAGAAATGCTGGTATTATTCCACCATTAGGATTTAGTAAACGCATCAATGTTCGTGTGTCAAGTGTTGATGTTGACTTACAAGAATGTATAGATGAAGGTATTATATTCTGTATTGCAGCAGGTAACAGTTATTATTATATTGCAGCCGATGGCGATCAAGACTGGAATAACTATGCAAACTTTGGTCTAGGTAATGAATATTATATGAGAGGTAGTTCTCCATATGACACAGAAGCATTTATTGTAGGAAACATAGATATTACATATGCTTCAAATCTAGAACACAAAGCAGAATCAAGTTGTTGCGGTGCAGGGGTTGATATTTATGCTCCTGGTACAGAAATTATCAGTGTAGGTTCTACAGACAATAATGGCACAAGTGATCTTTATAGTTCTTATGGCGGTCCTAATAGTCCATTGGATAGCAATTACAAACTTATGAAAATTTCTGGTACTAGCATGGCTTCGCCAAATGTTGCCGGAATGATTGCTTGCATACTAGAAGCAAATCCTAAAATGACTCCAGCAGCAATGAAAAACTATATTCACAATAATGCTGGGCAAGATTTACTGTATGATGCACCCGGTGCACCTCAAGCAAACACATGGGATAATCAAGTAGCAATACAAGGTGGACCAAACAGAATATTCCACTCTCCGTTGTTTGCAAGCGATAAGCCAGTGCAATACAAAGGTGGAATTATAAGGTCTTAATCATAGCAATATGACCATCTGTCCAATCTGAGTCAATTTCTTTAAAACCATGTTTTCTAGCCCAATCAAAATGACTTAGTTTTACCCATCCAAATAATTTGGTATATTCACTCCAATGCATGTCAAGTGCATTGGATATTAACATCCAGCCTAAATCTTTACCTCTATATTCTTTACGAATATTAATTGTTCTGTACCTTACAACGCCTTTATCCCACTCTACAAGTTGCGTTGCTCCAATTAATTTATTGTTGGAGTAAAGACCGTATGCAATACGCTTAGGGCTGCTGTAGGGCGTTATATGCGCTCCTAGCACCCGAATTACGTCCTTGACTACATGTTCTGCAGGAAAGTGTTCAACGTCAATCCAATAGTTTTTTAGTGTTTCAAAGTCTATTTCTTTGGTATCCATTCTATTTCCCTATTGTCGCCGTTGACCAATAAATCACTTATTCCATATCTGCTAACAGTTCCATCTCTGTCAAATCCTGGTTTTTTTGGATAATAACTGTATGCTAAAAATACTGTGTCACTTGCATCTAATTCATATTTTTTGCATATGTTTAACTGATTTGATCTATACTTGTCAAACATATAATCAGGACTAAAGTTATCTAATATGTAATTGTGAATGCCAATACTAACATGATTAACATAACTATACTCGTTAAGTAACCCCATAAAAGTATTTTTTTCTTTTGTAAAACATATACCAATTTTACAACGTCCTGTTGCAAATGCTTTACTCATACTAAATCCTACAAATTTAATACAGTCATTATCTAAATGCAAATCAGGAAACGTACAAGCACCAAAGTATGCACAATCTAAAAACACAGGAATATCTTGTTTTTTACAAGCATCTAATATCAAGTCAAATTGATAATGTACCATACCGTGAGCCGAGAAAGGATAACTTATATAAAGTTTTTGTCCTTTTTGCAAATCAAGTATGTGCTCTATGCGTTTGGCGCCTGTGTCTCTATGATAGGGATATTCTCCTCTAAATGCTACACTTTGCAAATGCGGATATGCTTTTTCAAAATCAGCAAATGCTCCAGTAACACCATCTGTAAGGTAATAGTTGTAATTGTCCAAACCATGCACTACTGCATTTTTGCTTGATTGAATCCACTTTTTATATTTGTCTGCAAACTGCTTGACATTGTGTTTTTTCCATTCTAAGTTAATTTTAACTTCAGGATCTTCAATAGGCAATGGCTTGTATGTAATCATAGTAACTCTCTTAGTTTTTGAGGAAGGGTCGGACTAATCTTACTTAGCCATTTATCATAACTTCGCAGTTCCATTTCTAAACCATCAGGACGTTTTGTTGCCCATTTAAAATCAAATGCTATAACTCTATTGCCGCATAAACTTAAATTACTCAAACTACCATTGCGTTTGTATACACCCTTTTTTTTAAAAAACTTGTACATCTCAATAATTTGTTCTTCAATATCAGGCACAACTTCATGTAAATTTGGTTTTATTGTTAACAGGTCAGGATGCGTATAATCTTGTACAATAGTTCTAGTTGCCATATTAATATCTAATGTCATGGGCAACCAAGGTCCTTGAAGTTTTTCTAACCAATACACTTCGTTCATAAAAAATGCTTCAATCTCTTTTGGTGACTTTTTGGTTACACTTCCATTTACAGTGATTGCATCGTCTTTGTATTGACGCATAATGATTTCATTTTCTTTATCAATATATACTTCTACACAGGTTCCTAAATCATCAAAAGGAGATTTATATAATTCTAAACTCATTTACTCACCAAAATTGTCAAGCCTTTTTTAATACCTGTAAAGTTACTGCTACAATGTAACAGTGTGCTATCAAACGTAAGTACTTGTCCAACTTTCCAAGGAACAACTTCTTTAATGCTTAACCCTTGCACAGTTTCATATGGCAAATGTGTAAGATAATTTAAATAATCGTCTTCGTCAAACGGCAAGTTACATAAATTTTCTACTCCGCTATAATCTGTTTTACGTAAATTATAAACAGGATCTGGCCAATAATTGTATACACTCCCTACCATAAAATGACTAGCATCACCATTCCAACTTTGATCGAATATAACTGTGTTAAAATCTTCTTGTTCAACTAATGGAATAACAATATTTAGGTACGGTTTTAAATCTTTTAGTTCATCGGCTTTACCTGTGTCAGTGTGTATTTGAAACGGATTAGGTGTTTCAAAAAAGTTGCCGCCAGTAATAGTACCTTCAATTTTCAAATAGTCTAGTATAAATTGTGCTTCTTTTTTTGGAAATTTGTAATTAACTACTCCGTGTAGTTTTTCTACACGTTCACATCTTTGTTTCCAAACTGTAATGTGTTCTAACACATCAAAAGTTAAATCATGTAACATTTTGTAACTCCGGGTATGTATTTGCAAAACTGGTATTGTTAACTTTATCTACTGCACTTGTATAAACAAGCAAATCTTTCCATGCAGCATTATCTGGGTTTCTGCTATTCATATAATCTATAACACGTTGAATTTCTTCAACTTGAAATTCGTTTACTGTTTTTTGTAATTGTTCAAGTTGTTTATTTGTTTTGTCTTTTAAACTTTGAGGTAAATTTCTAATATCTAAATATGTAGGTCTATCTTGTACAAACATAATTTTAAAGAATATGTTATATCTATTGTAAAAATCATAAATGTTTGACAGTCTTGTTATGTTTAACAAATTAACTGCACAAACACCACTTAAAGAAACATTTTTATGTTGTTGTGCAAGTTTAATGTTATTCTTAATATTTTCTATATCTCCTCCTGATCTAAAGTAACTGTATGTTTCTTCATCAGCATCAATACTGACACGTAGTTTGACTTCTTTAAATTTGTTAAATAATTCTAGTGCATCGTTTAACTTGCTTAAATTGGTTACAACTAGTAATTCAATATTTTTTGCAAGTTCTGTAGGTATTTGTTCTAAAAAACTGTAAAAAGTAGGATCGGTTAAAGGCTCGCCACCTGTAACACGTATTTCATCTACATCGGTTAAACTGTCAATAATACTAGGTATTTCGCTAGGCCAAATAATTTGTGGGTTATTTGTATTAACTTTTTGCCAATCTGCTAATTCACTATGCTTCTTTGCTTTGTTATTCCATGTGCTGCTGTGCTTGGTATCACAATGTAAACAACTGTAATTACACAGATTGCTAAATCTCAATTCAATACTTTTGAGTTTTGGATTATCTATGTTGTTTGCATACTTTGCATAGTGTTTGAGATACCAACTACGCAAACTTAAATCTTTTGTTTCATTGTTTTCTTCTAGTTTCCAGCAACGTGAACAGCCTTCAGGTTTTTCACCGTTTAAAAACTTTTGACGTAATGCTTTGTAAGCATCTCCGTTCCAAATTTCTTCTAATGTGTTGTCGTCAAGGTTACCTAATATTTCGTCGCTACGCCAGCAAGGTGCAACTTGACGATTTTTGTTTGCTCTTATGTTTGCGTGTACAAATGGAAAATAACAAAAGAATTTATTTGAATTGCTCATTTATTTCCCACCAACTGTTGTTTCTGTTTTTATCAAGTACAGATATCCATTTTATAAAATTATCAAAACTACCGTTAGGATATTCATACAGTGCAGTAGTAACATGATCTAATTCAGGATAGTCTCTAAATCTATCAATGCACAATTGACGCATGTTGGTTGGTAAATGCTTTATACTCAAATGATCAGGATAATCTAATATTCTAAAAAATATTTTACCTCTGTTTTTCCACCATTCAATAATGTCAGGCAAGTGGTATACATTTAATATACTTACAACAGAATTTATACTTACATCAATACCCATATCAATAGTTTTTTCTATATTAGTGTTGTTGTTTTTCCAATTGCTGTGATATCTTACATAGTCATTAACTTTGCCAATGCCGTCAACACTTAGAATAAACTCCACACTTTCAAACTGCTCAAACAAAGATTTAAACTTTGTAGGATCAGTTGTGTTATTAACAATATACACTAGTTTGATATTTTTTGCAACTCCAAAATCGATTAGTTGCTGTAAAAACACATCATGATGTGGCATAAGTGTTACTTCACCACCTGCTAGTTTGATACGTTTTACATCTTTCACAAGTTCATAACTGAGTGTAATATCAGTGTCTTTTTGTTTTTCAGTGCCTGCTTTGCCCCACAGTTTCTTTTCTTCAGCAATCCATTTTGTACTGTTGTGACTATCACAAGTAACACAAGCAAGATTGCAAAGATTGCCCATATACAAATCCAAGTCTGTTAGTTTAACTTCATCTGTGTCTTGTTCACGTTCATTCCATAACATACGATGACTTTTGCCACCTGCGGCTTCGTGACGTTGACAAGTTTGACATCCTTGTGGATCTAACCTAATTGCATCAAATTCTGCACTGTGAAATATTGCTGCACTGTCTGCAAGTTTTTCTACACTGTTATTAATATACTTTTTATTGTACCAACAACAAGGCTTTGCTATACCATTTTGTACATGCAAATTTCTATATGGTGCCATACAATATGCCATTATAATTGTCCTTTAAGTAAATCTACCATGCGTTGATTACCGTACAAACTGAAATGATTTACATCGTCGCATGTTGTTTGTTTATCAAAACCTATGTCTGTTTCAGCACAAATATCACAATCAAATGGCTGATGTGTATACCAGTTTATAAAAATGGTTTTGTAATTTTTTAATAACTCTACAGTATAACATTGATTTGCACGTTCTATGTATTCTATCAAGTCATTTTGAAAATGCTTGTAATAACTTTTTATGCTTTTTTTAGCATCAAAATCTTTTGGATAAGACAACTTGTAATAACTAGGTCCAAAAAATAAAAAGTCTCCATCTAAATCTTTTCTAAAATAATAGTAATTTTCTTTTTGTTCAACATACTTCCATACATTATGATCAGTGCTTTCTGGATAAAAATAAAATCTATATGGCTCAGCATATTGATATATTACCAAATCAGGACTTATTTCTTCTAGGTTATCTTCTAGTAATCTAGTGTTAAAAACGTTGTTGCTACCTGCTTCTGCAAAATTGTATATTGTGTGTCCTGTTTGTTCATACAGCAGATAAGGCCAAGTATGTTCAATTACTTTTTGATTCTTTACTCTGCCGTTTGTATAACTGCATCCTAATATAAAAATTTTCATACCTTTTCCTTTGGTATTTTTATATCCGGAACACAAGGACAAAAATCGTTTTCGCACACAATAGGTATGTTAGGAATAGCATCTAATTGCAAACCAGTGTTGATATTTCCAATACAATATTTGCCTGCGGTTTTACAGGATGCACCATATACATCTCCGTTTATACGAATGTTTAATCTATTTTTTATAATGTTACAATGCCAACCTTTGAAAGCATTTTTACGTTGAATTACCAATTTGTGTCCAGTTCCAACTTCTGCAGGCTCGCCGTCAATAACCCAATCATACCCTAGTTTGCTTTTTACTGCATTACTGTTCTTTTTCCAATAATGCCAGTTGTCAACATAGTCAAGTACATCTTGTGTATATTCATAAGGTGTGTTATCACCGTCCCATCGATGCGCAACAGCCTTTAAAAAAATTCTACAAGTTAAGTCTTTGTCTCTCAAACGTTCAACAAAGTTTATTGCCTTTTGTGGATCTTCTGGGCTTAGTAAAAGCAATACTGCAACACCTGTATGCTCACTCATTATTTCAATTACTTTTCCTATATGATCCACATCTGCATATTCTAAATGTACACTGATTGTTAAATGAGTAACTTTGTTTAATTTGTTTAGTTTTTCCCACCAACGCAATGTCCTACTGCCGTTACTGACAATACCAATTTCGTAGTTTTGAATGTTTTCTAAAAAATAAAACAGTTTAGGCCACAATGTAGGTTCGCCACCTGTAAATGTAATCATTTTATCATGTGGATTAATATGGTTGTGTACGTCTGCAAAAAACTCTATTGCACTATCAGGATCAGGCCAACCGCTGTTATTTCCGTACAGTTCTGGACTACAATAACTGCAACTATAATTACAATGATTAGACAATTGCCATTCAATGTCCATGCCATTTGGATTATTAGTTGCAACTGATCTCATTTAAAAAATCCTGTAAAACTCATACGCATGTTTGATCCTGCTGCTTGATCAACACGTTCAACCTTGTGAAATACTTTTTTAATTATTACAAGTCTATTAGGAAGTGGAGCATACCATGTACCGAAGCCAGGATTGTGTACACTGTCATTAGTATCAAACACTGTTAAATTATTACCATACTCGTCGTATGTGTTTACATCAGATACTAACAAGTTACCACCCCAGTTTGGTGCCCAGTGTGAATGAATATAGTAACTGTAACTTGCAATACTGCTGTAATCCATATGCCAGTCAATTTCTGCACCTGCTTTGTAATTATGCACCATGAGACTGTGTTTTTCATATTCAAACAAATTGAGTTTAGACATTGCATCAAAAAACTTTGTAAAGGCAACTGGATTATCGCTCCAATATTTTCTATCAGTTTTGTATATTTCTCCAGTGTTTAGTTTGTACGCAACATCTTTGCCTAACTCAACTGGTTCGTAATCGTGCTTGGTTGCTTCTACTTGCATAGCATAAAAGTCGTCTATAGGCAAAAAGTCGTCAATTACAATAATGTTTTTATTTTCAAAATACTTCATGCTTCCATATCCTCCATTGATGTGTCACTATCACTAAACACCATTATTTTTCCGCTAAAATGTTTTTTAATATAATTAATGGCTATAAGTAATCTACGTTTTCTTTCTTTGTCATCAAGAACTTCTCCATTTGGTAAAATACGTTTCCACTTTGTATTTGTTTCAGCATCTTGAATTTCAAGTTCTTCAATTTGTTTGTGTAATCCTGTATCTGTACTAATGTACAATTCGTTAACAACTGCCCTATCTACAACATCAGTAAATCCTTTAGCATTAATCATGCGTAACATATCCATTGTTTTTTCAAAGTCTGCAAGTGTTTCTGTTGGATATCCTACAATAATAAGCAAGTTAATTCGTATGCCATACTTTCTACACATTTCAAATGTGTATAATATTTCTTCGTCTGTTTCAGTTTTACCAATATGTGTTCTAACTTCTTGACTGCCAGATTCTACACCAATTTTTAATCTGTAAAATCCACTGTCAGCCATTAACTTAAAGTCTTCTTCTCTAGTTTGATTAAAAGGACGTATTCTATAAAAGGCTACAATTTTAGGTTTTGTTTCAGGCTCTTGTGCATTTAGTTCTGCTAGTGTAGAAATCATTTTACGATATTCTCGCAAACTGCCATTAATCAAACTGTCTGCAAACTCAATCCATTCCGGGTTGTATTTCTTTTGTGTGTTTTTAACTTCGTGCGCAAACTTTACGCCATCTTTAAATCTATATTTCATTAATGCAGGCACATTACAAAAACTGCAATCAAACACACAACCTCGTGTTCCAATCAAGAATACTCTGTTTTGTTTTGGATCAAGTTCTTTGTATCTTGCAAAGTCAATGTCGCTGTAATCAGGTTCAGGAAGTTCAGCAAATAATTCGTTACTGACTGCATGTGGTTTGTTGGTGTTGATACTAGGATGATCAAATTGTCCTTGCAACATTTGTAAAAACGCTTCTTCGCCGTCGCCGACAATGTAGTAATCAACTAATCCTTCTTTGTGTATGTCTTTGCCTAATTCAATTGTAGCAGGTCCACCTAGTATAATAGGCAAGTCAGTGCGTTGTCTTAAATGCTTACAAATTTTATATAAAAAGTATTTGCTTGCCCAAACATGTGTGCTAAGTCCAATCATACGCGGATTGGTTGCAAGCCATTTATCAATCCACAATTGTATATGTGTATCCAAGTCATACTTGATGCAAAATGCCTCGTCAAACTCGTTAAAAGGCCAACTGTCTTGGTCTTCTTCGTCTATACTTTCAAAAAAATCTAAACTTGGATTAAAGCACGTAACTTTAAACCCTTTGCTTTCTGCAAATGATTTCAACAAAGCAGGCCCAATATGAGGGCCATTAATAGTCAAAGGCGGAACACTTATCATTGCACAATCAATCATACATATACTCATTTAGCGGAAATACTTTTAAGAACTGTTTGTTTACAGTCAAATCGTATTTATCCAGCCAATTTTTTCCTTTTTCTATCTCTTGCAAGTCAGGATCAATGTGCTTCATACTATCGAGCAAATCAATTACGTGAGTTTTATAACTATCGTAGCCGTAATAGTTTTGTTGTTTTATAATATCAATTGCACTGTTTAATCTTGTACCATAACTTTGCACATAAAAATGTTTAGGCTTGCCCACATAGTTGTAGTGTGGTTGTACATTACTATAACCTAACTTGTGCAAATATTCCATAATAGTATCCAAGTAAACAATATTGGTAATGTTTAATGCAATATTACATTTTGTTCTGCCAATGTTTGGATGGTCATGAAATCTATCCATAAAACTTTTCAAGTTATCTTCAAACTTTTGCCATTGCATACCTGTACGTAAATATTCGCCTTGCTCGCCTACACCGTCTATGCTAAAACGCATAAACAGTTTGTGTCCTCTATCTAGTACACTTTGTATTCTATTTTCAAATGTCTGTCTATAAGTTTCATTGTAGTACATGTTGGTGCTAAAACTTATTTCTTTTTGTCCGTCGCTGTCTGGCTTGCTGAGAATTAAATCAAATAAATCTCCAAACTCTTTGTGCAGTACAGGTTCACCACCAAACAATTGAAATGTATCTATATTTGCATAGTTTGTGTCACAAAAGTCCAATATCTTTTTGGCAACTTCTGGACCTCTATGTGTGCCCAATCTACTAGGATGCACAGGATCATCTATTTCCCAAAGACTGCTACAATTACTTGAACAAAAAACACATTTTAAATTACACAAATTTGCAAATTTAATTTCAACTGTACGTGGTACTGGAACAATATCTTGTTCTACATTTTTTGGTACGTGATCTTGTCCAAGAACTTGTCTATAACTTTTTGCACCCACACGCTGACTTTCCCAGCACAATTTACATGTGTTATCTTCAACACCAGCACGTAAATTTTTTCTTTGCTCAATTAGTGAATCATGATTGTTAAAATTTAAATCTTCTAACTTTTTGTACTCTGCTCTAGGACAACTTCTCCACCATCCAAAGCCTGTGTCAATGCTGTACCAGTGCCACGGAAAAGCACAAATAGTGTTTTTGTTATCCGACATATTATTCCTTAAAATACGGATTTACGCTGTGTATATCCTCTTTTCTTTTTTGATCAAGTATGTTTGTAACATTGTAGAAATTTTCTAACAAGCCACTTGCGGGCTGTGTATTTAACAGTTTTAAAATTGCATCAATCCGTTTTTTATATTTGCCAAAATCTTTGGTTATCAAGTTATCGTATATTTGTTTTCTACTATTATCAGGCAACACATTTACAGCAAGATAATCAGGCAATGTTAAATTAATCCAATTAATGGGTTTGTTGTAACTGTCAAGTACAGTATAAATTTCATGCAATTGAAAAATGTTTAAGTTTTGTACTACTGTGTTGAATCTTACATTAACATCTAGTTCTAAAAACTTTTCTACATTAGCAATACAGTCTTTGTATGAAAACTTTGCGTTACCTCTAATGTAATCAAACAACTCATCAACTGCATCAATGCTTATAATCAATTGCAAGTCATGTATCTTGTTGCTTACTTGTTCTAACCAATCTGGCACATACGTACCATTTGTAACAAGCAACAATGTAACACGATTGGCGTTTGGTAATTGTATAATTTTGTTTAGAAGTGTTTGTGTATGCGGCATAATTAGTGGCTCGCCACCTTTTAATTCTAAATGTATGTTACCTTTGATAGTTGCTAAAAAGTCTACAATTTTATCTATGTCACTGCTTTTGAGCATGTATGCTGCATTGTCGTCTTTTACAGTAACTAAACCTTGTTGTTCTAGTATTTTGTATTCTTCTGCCCATAGTGTACTATTGCGTGGATTGCACATTCGACACTTTAGATTACAGTAATTGCCCATGCTAATGTCAATCATGTAATCATCAGGTGCTACCATGCCTGCTTCTACATAATATTCACGTTTGCTACGGATACCTTTTTGTTCATCTAGTTTGCATCTAAAGCAACTATCTGGCCATGTGTTGTTTTTTAAGTCTTGTACAATATGAGGAAATTTTATTTGATCAAAACTGTCAAATTCTGTTATATGCTGACAACGTGTTTTGTTTCTAGCACACGGCCTAGTGTATCCTTGTGGATCAATCCAAAATGCATTAGTAGCAGCAAAACATTCCATTTAATCACCTATTACAGTTGCGACCAAATGCATTCTGTTTTCTGTACTTGCGTTCATTGCAGTGTGTTTAACTGTGGTATTTGTGTAGTACCAATTGTGTTTTTCTAAATGTTTTATTTCATCTTCAATTATCATGAAACATCCTTCTTGTGTTTTCATTGGATAATGAATACGTGCTGTACTGTCTGTATGCCATGTCAAACAGGTTTTAGGTTTACTGTTCATTATACGCACTCTACCTACACGATAAAGTTTTGTAAGTTCGTTGTACACAGTTTCAAACCCTGTGCCTTTGAATGCACTGCACAATTCAGTAAAGTCTGTTTCTTTTAACGGTGTTTCACGTTTAGGTACATGCATCTTTCCGTCACGCATTTCCCACTTGTCCCAATCCAAATTTAAACTGCATCTACCTAAAAAATAGTTATCGGGATCGTGTTTTGTGCTATTAATGCAAATTTGGTCTTGTACTTCGTTAAACCATTGCACTGTACCGTCTGCTAACATTTGTTGCAGTTCTTCATATAAGTCCAACAACGGTAAGTCATCTAAGAATGTAAAATTACTCATTTACTTTCCTTTTAGGTATTTTACTGTCAGCACTACTAACACAACTTTTTGTTATGCAGGGCATAGGGGTATCAAAGAGTCTGAAGCCAGTTTCGATGTTCCCAAGCGGCACATCGTGACAGGAATAGGAGCGTTTAACGGAACCGTCGGGCTCTCGAATGATGATTCCTTGGTATCCGGCATTACAGTTCCATCCTGTAAAAGAATTAAAATTAAAAGCATTAAAACGCTCGGCCTGATCCATATACCACTTTTTGCCATCTTTATCTTCTAATTCTACTTGCATATGCCAAGGTACACTAGCATCGTTCTTTCCATTTACTCCTGTTGGTATTTGGAACGCAGGTTTAGGTCTATCTGCCCATTTGCGTTTGCTTTCTGTGTATGCTCGTTGTGGCATTCCGTTCCACAGTCTCTTTTTTTGTTCGTCAGTATATCCATCCACCACTCTGCTGGCAGTTGGATCGGACTGAGGCTTAAGAGTGACATTGATACCTCGTTCGTGGAAAAAGAGAGCGTTTTCCCAATCCTTTTCAAACCACTCAGGAACCATAACCATATTAATCGTAACTTGTACATCATGTTCTTGACACAGGATTAATTTATCTGCAAAGTCCTGCATCTTCTCCACTGTATTTAAGTGTTCTGTATGTAAACTTGCTGTAATACTTGCACGGTGGAATGGCTTAACTGCTTCTACATACTTTTCAAACCACGCCATATTACGACTACAGTTTGATGTCATGTGTACACTAGTGTAGTTGGTGTTGTCTACGTCATCAGCCAGATGTTGTAAAATGTCCAAGTAGCCAGGATGGAAAGTAGGCTCGCCGCCACTAAGACTAAAATGATAACTATTAAATCCGTTTTCACGTGCCTGCCTTTTTATTTCATCGATTGTTCGTAAACATAGTTCTGTTGGACGGTGGTCTTTTCTGTCCGAACGAGCGTAGGGCCAACAATAACTGCAACGATAATTGCAAAACCTGCCAAGAA
>Ga0181568_10000904_pt1 | contig 27108 bp, 30 predicted proteins | sample 101ome_20_FD_133758 | JGI IMG/M metagenome (GOLD analysis project Ga0181568, IMG submission 133758) | Coastal salt marsh microbial communities from the Groves Creek Marsh, Skidaway Island, Georgia - 101404AT metaG (megahit assembly) | ecosystem: Environmental > Aquatic > Marine > Intertidal...
CTTTGGCTTCGGCCTTTGGATCGCTGCCTCTTGGATGATGCTTTCAAGGCTTCAAAACGCCCTTGCAGGTCGCCCTGCACCTTGGTCGCATCAGATGGCTGTTGAACTTCAAGCCGTGATGGATCGTTCTCGGACGGGTGAGTCATGTTGTGGCGTTGCTGCACCCGCGTGGGAGGTGCAGTGTGTGCGCTGCCAATCCTGTCAAGCTGTCCTCTCTCGTATGGCTCGGCCCGACCTGGGGCGCCCGCGCAGCGACGGTCGGTTACGAGGTATGCTTCGCCTTCTCATCACCGATGGGTATCCGATGAGCGACCCGTTGCCCGAACCCAAAGCAGAGCAAGAATAGTCCTTTTTTTCTCTAAACGAGGGCAACCTTTGAGAAAAGCACGGGATGGCTCGCATCTATGGACCACCGTCCCAACGTTGGCTCGCTCCTAGCGCGCTTGGGACTGACCGGCCAACTCCTCGCCCAAATTTTCCTCACGCCGATGGCTGCGTTTTCGTTGACCTATTTGCTGGTGTTTTCAGCCCAGGGCGGAGACTTTCGTTTGAGCATCGAAGTGGACATGATTCCTTGGATCGGTATGGCTTCGTTGTTTTACGGTATGCTGGCGCTCGCGTTGGCGCTGTCCATGGGGGGTTTTGTCCCCATGAAGGTGATTGAATCGGGTGGTTGGCGCCTCGCCCTTGGCTTGACGCGACATCCCGGAAGCTCCGTTCACCGCTTTGCTGCGCGCCAACGCTACGCTGGTTCTGCTCACGGGCGCCTGTCGTTGTTGGTTCACGAACGCTTCACGGCAGGACATGCGCTGTGGACCATTCGTGGTTCGCTGGTGTTGTTGGCCATTCCATTCCAAGTTCTGCTGGCTACCATTCCACTCACCCTCGTTCTTTTGTTTCCCGACGGCGTGATACATCAGCATCGTCAACTTGAGCTTGCCCTGTTGCTCTACTGCTTCTGTCTCTTCCTCTCCATCCGGCTTTTCCCTTGGTTTGCCAAACGCTACATTACGCTGGCTTCGTTAGGGAGGAAATTCCTCGGGAATACGTTGCGTATTTCATGGGCCTTCCCAGTCTTTTTGCTCTGGTCAATGGGCCAGTTGTCAACCTATATCGTGCAGCGGGCTCTCGGGGATAACGTGGCGTTGAACATCGCGTTTGAGCAGGATTTGTTCGAATCCCTCATCTCCGCCAGTTCAACCCCCGAGAGTTCGTTTCTGAACCTGCTGACAGCGCTGGCCGTCATGCCTATGGCGGCCTTTACGACCTTGGCGGTCTTGGGAGGTGGGTCTGGGAAACCACCGACATGGATGCAACCTGGGGTGTCTCTGAGCGGCGATGATGAGGTGCAGGAGCAACTCGATTCCCTCTCTTCGAGTTTGGACCAGTTGGCTGCTGAGGTGAACCAACAAACCGTGGCCGCGCCTCAACCCGTCCACACGCCAGCGGTGGTGCAGCATGTCGTCGTGCCCGTGATTCAATCCGTCCCCGCGCAGGTTGAAGACACGCCGCCGCCCATGCAACAAGACACTTCCTCAATGGTGGATGATTTGGATTTCGATCGCCTTGCCTCCTCGCTTTCTTCACCACAGGAGCCTGCCAAGCCTCAAGGCCCCGCCCACGACGAGCCAATCATCAAGGGATTCAACCTTGATGAAATGGATTAATGTGCAAATCCTCACATCAAGAACGAACCACGGAAAGGCGACCTTCTTATGCTCCATCCTGTTGGGAGGGACTGATGATGTCCATGCGCCGATTGATGCCCTTCACCATTGTGATGCTGCTCGTGTTGCAAACGACCGCTTTGAACTTCGTTTCACCTGCCGAAGCCGCCTCTGGTCGTGGCGGTACGAACGACGATTTCACGGTGAAATCCATCACTATCGGAAACGCCTCGGTGAGCGCAGACCAATGGGTCCAGTCCGACGGCAGCGTCGTGGATTACATTTTCATCGGCCAAACCATCGAAGTGACGGTCGCTATCCAGCGCTTCGGACAATCGGGTATCGGGGAAGAAGCCCCCGTCCAACTCGACATCGTTCATCCTGTTGGGTTCGTTATGGAATCCTTCTCGTTTGACACAACCTTGCTCACAGGTGGCCAATCCTACAATCACCTGCTAAAATGGACTCCAAGCGCTGCCCATTCCATTCTTAATACCAGCACGAACGACCTTCACGGTGGCTTGATTCTCAGAGCGACGGTGACCTTTGCAGACGACAACACCAACGCCAACGACCAGCGAGAAAAGGTTGTCCCAGTGGCCGTTTCAGCAAACACCATGGAAGATTGGGCTGCCACTCCTGCCCCCCAATTCCTTTCCGGCAAATACCCTGCAGAAGGCGGCGATGCTGTTGCAGCCGGTTCATGGCAAACGGACGCCACCACCAGCGCCGTTGGCTCCAAACATTGGCGCCACTCCTCTCCGGGGAGTAATTACCCGTCCAACGCTGAGGCGACCCGATTGGTCCACGCCCGATACATGCAGGGCAACTCCTGCGATACCGACGCTCCCGACCCGGGCATGACGTTCGTCTATCAGGCCTATCTTTGCCGAATTCTGTTTTACTCCAACGAATTCGTATCAAGTCAATTCCATCTCCAAGCATGGGGTAGCATGGCTGCAGGGGACAGTGTCTCTATGGAACTTTGGCGCGGCTCTGGTAACATCAGCGATCCGTTTGAATCCATTTCCTGGGACATATCCCAAGGCAACCCAAGCGCAGCACCAGGTCAGTGGACCAACATCTCGTGGGACCCCCAAGAGACATGGGTGCAGACGCCGAACCTCGCCAATCCCGAAGTCTTCCTCGGTGGCAGTTCCTACTCCTTCAGTGTCCTGTTTACCTCGGACAGCAGTGTTGCAAGCGAAGGCTTCCACATTGACGACTTCGTTCACTTCGGTGTCAGCCGTGTCACGGATTACACCTTGGATGTGGAGTGTGACAACCCACTGAACGGCTACACGCTCGCACCCAACGAAATGGCTGTCCTGCACTGCTATCTCACCAACAACGGCTATTCGCCCGCCACCATTCGGTTGCAAACAAACGTGACCAACGACTCCTGGATGGCACCCTACCCCATCATTCGACTCGACGTTGAGGGCAGCAGCAACCACGGCACCAACGTCATTATCCCGCCGCTCGGTGCTGGAAAGACCATCGAGTTCTGGGCCAACCTCACGGTACCTGCGGGTGCTGATGTTCAACAGCGGGTCTGGAATTTGTGGCTCAAGGACGCTAGCAGCGCCCAACTTGGCGAAAAGGCTCGTCTGACGATGGACTTGGCTGTGAGCGAACAATTCAGCGTCGCCCTGACATCAACCGCCTCTTTACTTGCTGCGAACGTTGCTCCCGGCGAAAGCGGTCTTGTTGATTTCAAGTTGCAAAACACCGGTAACCGTGACGCAGCGTTCAATCTTGCCACGACTTTCTCAGAGAATACTGGATGGACCGCTTTGGTGCAAAACGAAACGGGCGTGGTTAAGCAAAACCCAATCACGCTGTTCAAGGGAGAAAGGGTGGATTTGGTACTCAACCTCACAGCACCTGATCTGGCAAACCCGGGCACCGTTTCGTTCAATCTGCGAGCAACGTGTCCTTCGTGCAGCACGGCGTTGTTTGGGAACGACGTGTTGGTACGAAACATCGAAGTGCCGGTGATTCGTTCCGTCGAACTGGTTGCCGAAGAAAACACCTTCGAGGGCGCTGCCAACGGAATCAGCAAATCGATGTATCTGAACTTGTTCAACCTCGGCAACGATGACGAGCAATACAACCTCTCGTTGGTCCAGAGCAACTGGCGCCTCCAAGCCTCGCTCGCAGCCGACCAATCACCAGTCCTTGACGCATGGGACGGCGAGTCGGTTGTTGCGGTGTCTTTGGCCATGCCCGTTGGGTTGTCTCCAGGATACTATTCGATCACGGTCACGGCGACCAGCGTAGACGATGCCAGTGTTTCCTCCTCAGTTGAGTTGATCATACAGATTCTCGAGACCGCAGCCGTCCACGTCTCGAACGAAGAAACCGGACAATCCTACATTCCTGGCGACTTGGCCCAAACGATGTCCTTTGAAGTGCGAAACGACGGTAACAACGCTGACAGTTTTGCCATGAGCCTGAACATACCCAACGGCATGGTTGCGGAGTTCACGAACCTCGTCGATGGCAACACCCCAGAGATTGAAGTAGGATCCAGTTACAACGTCTCGGTGGAATTCTCATTCGTTGAGGGTACCGAAGGGAGTTTGGTGCTCACCGTCGTGGCGACAAGCAACGCCGATACCGGCATCAGTGCTTCCGGTCAAGCCACCTACTTGGTGGGTTCCCAAGACTGGCTCCGCATCTTTGCCATCCCGCCGCTTTCCATCAGCGAAGAGGGAGAGTACGAGGTTGCCATTCGCGTCGTCAATCAATACACCACCGGACAACGGGTTGTGATGGACCTCGACACAGGGGAATCAAATTCATGGTTCCAATCATCTATTGCTCGGTTGGATAAGGATTTCACGCTTGGCATCGGTGAAACGAAGGAGATCACCCTGACCGTTGATGTCACCGAAACGACGCTGAAGAACCTCAACGACGACACCCTCACGGTCAACATGACCGTTTGGGCCCGCTCCGAAACGGTCAGTGACGCTGCCAACGCCGTTCTCCAAGTCACCCTCGTGCGCATGGAGTCGGACTCCGCTACAAACACAGACGGTGCAGGTGCCGGCTTGCCGCTTGAAGAAATCGCCCTTTGGATTGTCTTCATTGTCATCCTCGCTGGTGGTGCGATGGTCATCATGATGATTTTGCGAACTGAAGAAGAAGAAGACGAGTACGAAAAGTGGGGCGAGGAGGGCTACGAAGACAGCCTTTCGGCAACTTACGGTGCCGTAGCCGCTGCGCCGACGGTGCCTGCCGCCATGCCCACGCCCGCCCCTGCGCCAGCAGCGCCTGCGCCAGCACCAGCGCCAGCTGCTGACGAAGGCATGCCGCCTCTTCCACCGGGTGGTTTGCCCGCTGGTTGGACCATGGAGCAGTGGAAGCATTACGGTCAACAATGGCTCGACCAAAACCAAGGATGAGCGATTTTGAACCGTGACGCTGACGAAGCGTAGGGTTCAAGTTGCAGGCAACCTCGCCAACGATGCCGGAGGCTCAAACCATGTATGGAAACGGACAAGCGCCCATCTTCATCCTCAAGGACGGAACCCAACGAACGCGAGGGCGCACCGCCCAGTCAAACAACATTGCAGCGGCTAAGGCGGTCGCTGATGCTGTCCGCTCAACGCTGGGTCCAAAAGGCATGGACAAGATGTTGGTGGATTCTATGGGCGACGTTGTCATCACCAATGACGGGGCGACGATTCTCAAGGAGATGGACATTGAACACCCCGCAGCCAAGATGATTATTGAAGTCGCCAAAACCCAAGAACAGCATTGTTTCGACGGAACCACCTCTGCCGTGATTCTTTCCGGCGAATTGCTCAAGCGCAGTGAAGATTTGATCGAACAAAACGTGCATCCAACCGTCATCTGCGAAGGTTTCCGACTTGCTGCAGAGCGTGCTATTGACCTCATGGAAGGTCACGGCATCTCCACAGAAAACGACGATGCTGTGCTCCAAGAGGTTGCCAAGACGGCCCTCACTGGAAAATCTGCGGGAGCCGTGAAGTCCTTTATGGCCGACATCTGTGTTCGGGCCGTTAACGCTGTAGGCGTTGTTGAAGACGGAGAGCGTCTCGTGGACCTTTCCGACATCAAAGTCGAAAAGCGCCAGGGCGGCTCCATCAAGGATTCAACCCTCATCGACGGAATTTTGCTCGACAAAGAACGGGTTCACGCTGGCATGCCGCGCACCATCAGCGATGCAAAGATCGCCCTTGTGAACTCCGCCATCGAAGTCAAGAAAACCGAGGTAGACGCCAAGATTCAGATCACCGACCCCAACCAACTTGCGTTGTTTTTGGAGGAGGAAGAGAATTACATCCGGAACCTCGTCAACACCATCGAAGCGGCTGGTGCCAACGTTCTCATCTGTCAGAAGGGCATCGATGAATTGGCTCAACATTACCTTTCAAAGAAAGGAATCTTTGCCATTCGCCGTGCCAAAAAGTCAGACATGGAAGCGTTGGCAAAAGCAACCGGTGGCTCCATCATCACGAATCTGGAAGACATGAACGGTGACGATTTGGGGGTTGCTGCACGGGTCGAAGAAAAGAAAATCGGAGATTCCGACATGACCTTCGTCACCGGATGTCCCGAAGCGAAATCCGTCTCTGTGCTCCTTCGCGGCGGAACCGAACACGTGGTTGATGAAATTCGCCGGGCCTTTGATGACGCTGTTGGCGTGGTCTCGGTTGCTTGGGAGGACGGTGCTGTCCTCACCGGCGGTGGAAGCGTTCTCGCCGCACTCTCCCGTGACCTACGAACCTATGCCGAAACGGTGGGTGGGCGTGAACAAATGGCGATTGAAGCCTTCGCCTCTGCGCTCGAAATTATTCCTCGCACGCTGGCAGAGAACGCAGGTCTCGATCCCGTAACAACGCTCATTGAGTTGCGAAAAGCGCATGCTGACGGGCAAACTCATGCAGGCATCAATGTCTACGAAGGTGGTGTGGTCGACATGAAGGGCGCCAACGTTGTGGAACCACTGCGAGTGGTTGAACAAGCCATTCAATCAGCGACCGAAACGGCCATCATGATCCTCCGAATTGACGACGTTATCTCCTCCAAGGGCGTTCCAATGGACGATGGCATGGGTGACATGGGCGACTTCAACATGTGATGTTGTTTTCTTGCGTTTTTTTCTTCCAAAAAACGAAGAACGGAAGCCCTTTTTGCTCACGGGCCAATAATAACCTTCAAAGGCCACTCAAGGCTGGGAAAGACTGCCCACAGAGCGTGAGCAAGAGGTCATCCTATGGCAGTCGTCGCAAAAGTATGGATTGATGAAGACTGTATCACTTGCGATGCGTGCGAGGACATCTGCCCTGAAGTGTTCAAGGTCACCGACGACTCCTCACAAATTTTGGCAGCCGTTCGCACGGACGGCGTGTTTGACCGAAACGTCGGGGGCTCGCCTTTGGTGGGAGCTCTTGGCGCCGAACTTGGTGACATCATTATCGAGGCAGCAGAAGCCTGCCCGGTTGAAGTCATCAAGTACGAATTGGTCACTGACGGTGCTGCTGAAGCACCCGCTGAGGCTGCGCCCGCAGAAGTTGAAGCGGCCGCTCCTGCAGCCGCTGCGGCTGTGCCTGCTGCAGGTGCTTCCGAGGCATTGACCGCTGTGTTGGGTGGTGACCGAAACCTCAACATTCTCTTTGGTTCACAAACAGGAAACGCTGCTGGTCTGGCTGAGAAGACGGCGAAATTGGCCGCAAATTATGGCCTGACCGCCAATGTCGTTGACATGGACGGCTTCGACCTTGCATCCCTTGCCTCCATGAAACGAGTCATGATCATCACGTCCACATGGGGCGAAGGCGAGATGCCAGACAACGCTGATGCACTGTGGAACGCTATCAACGCCAACGGTCCAGCTCTGGCGGGCGTGCATTTCTCGGTATGTGCCATCGGCGACACCTCGTACGACGAATACTGCAAAGCCGGTCATGATTGGAATCAAAAACTTGCAGCCTTGGGCGGTGTGGAAGCCTTCCCGATTCAAGAATGCGATGTTGATTTCGAGCCACCCTGGAAACTTTGGGTTGACGAAGCACTACCACGTTTGGCTTGCGTCGATGAATCAGGCACACTCCAAGTGGAGCTCCTCGACGAGATGAAGGCCTATGGCGCAGGGGATGACGACGATGTTGTCGAAGGTGACTTCACGCCCGGCACCATTGTTCGTGAAGACCTCACCATCACGCTGGAAATTTTCAGATACTGCCCCGAAGCCGCGAGTTCCGGCTGGGACACCCTCACCTGTTCCGTGCCAGGGCACGCCTCGCTTGAAGATGTGCTGCTCACCATGCAGCGAGACATCGATGGGAGCCTTGCATTCCGCCGTGGCGGGGTTGCAGGCACACCAACCACCGGTGTTCGCGCTAACGGTCGGGTTGTGCTCAGCGACTCAACCATGATCGGTGATGTCGTGGCTGACGGCGGACGTCTCCGTATCGAGCCGCTCCCCGGTCATCCCGTTGTCCGCGACTTGGTGGTTGACACCAGTCGATACGAGAGCCATCGAAGCCGAGCAGAGCCGTGGATGAAAGCCGACCCCCGTGAAGGCGAGAGACTTCCCTCAGGCATGGCCATGGGTACAATGGATGCCGCTACGGCAACGGCCTTGCACCAGGCCGGCGATGTCCAATCCTTCCAACTGATTCAAGCCATGTCCGATACCCTACCCCACGACCCGCATTATGAAGGTCCAGGTGTCCATTTCCAGCAGTGGTTGCGTGTGCTCGATCCGAGAACATCCGAGAAGCAACGCCGGCAAATCATGAACTCTCTTCAGGAAAAAGACGGTGTTTGGTCGGAAGCCGACCACGCCAGCCTCATGCGCTATGGCGAGGATGGTCGTTTGGCTGCACGAGCCCTCAACGAAGCCCGAGGTGCGTTGCTCAATCAACACCGGTATGCAGGAAAATCCGGCCGTCTCGTTAAGTGGTACGGGCGCAGTGTCAAGTGGTCTGGCAACGTCAATGAAACCACACTTTACCGTCAAGTTCTCGGCCCCCTCGGTTTGGTCAGCAACGTCTTCAGCGGCGTATCTGCCCGTATGGCCCTTGCGTTTACTCGCAACGGCGGTCCACCAATCCGGAGCCTGCAAGCCTTGCTCGTTCCCCCAGCAGGATTGGGCCGTATTCCCAAAATGTTCAACGGGAAAGTCGATGACTATCACGAGGTCGTCAGTCTGTTCAACGAGATTGACCAGCGATTTTGAGGTGAAAAGATGGCGAAGATTGCATATTATCCCGGAAACGTCGCTCGTGCAGGTGCATACGAGGTCGAGGATTGCATCCAACCCCTTTGCAAAGCCCTCAACATCGAACTCATTGAACTCCCACGAGCGAGCAGTGATGGCGGCAACGTCATCAAGCAAGCCACTCCAAAACTTCAGGATGCGCTTGTCGCGCGCAACCTTGCGTTGGCCGAAGCCAAGGGCTTGGACATCATGACGACCTGTGCGACCAGCCACGGCATCATGTGCAACACGGCTGACGACATGAAGCGAGATCCTGTTTATGCCAGCACCCTCAACAACCTCGTTGCTCGCACCTCAGGTGTGGAATACAGCGGGGAAACGCAATCGAGACACTTGCTTCACTACCTCGTAGAAGAGGTCGGTCTTGACGCCGTTCGGCAGGCGGTGAAAAATCCCCTCAACATGAAGGTGGCCGGGTATTACGGCCCCGATATGCAACGAGATGGTGCTTGTGCAGGCGATGACCCGTTCATGCCGTCCTACATGGAACAATTGATTGAGGCTCTCGGGGGGACGCCCGTTGACTACGATTCAAAGTGCCTCAGCGTTGGCTCAACCACCATGCTAACCCTCGAAGATGCGTCCCTTGCCATGACAGCAGCGGTCCTCTCCGATGCCATTGATTCCGGTGCTGAGCTCGTTGTGAGCGCTTGCACGGTCTCACACATCAACCTTGATTCCTACCAGTCCAAAGCCGGTCGTGTGAGCGGAAAGAAGACAGCGGTCCCAGTTTGTCACCTGTCCGAAGTCGTCGCCTTTGCCTTGGGATACTTCCCCGACCGCTTGGCACAACTGCGTACACGAGTGAAACTCATTGGCTCCTGACTTCGGCTTGGATGTGCTGTATCCAGGTCTTCGCAACCTCGCTCGAGCATCCAGTTCGAGCCATGAGTTCGTCTTCTTGAAGTGCAAACAAGGCCCCTGTGTCCGGTGACAACGCCACCGCGACCTCCATCAACGTCTTGTCCATCGGTCCAAGGCTCTCAATCACGTGGGCGTGGCAACGTTCGAGATGCTGGAGGGCAGAATCAAACCAAGGATGTGCTTCCTGAGGATGTTTTGTGAGGTCCTCGAGGGCGCTCCTCGCTTGTTGGAGGGCGTCGTGGATTGTTTCATCATCTGCCTCGTGCTCTTTGGCAAACGCATGAAGGCGTTCTAAGGCATCGTGCTCCCTCCGTGTTGCAACGGCAATGAAATGGGCTGCTTCTTTTGCATCTTTGACCATCATCACGGGCAGCCCGAGGTCCAACGTGATATGAGCGAGGGCTCCCAAAACAGCGTTGGGATGGAGGCCATAGGCCGCCTCACCACCCGTTTCAATGAGCAATAATGGGCGTACCGCACTCACCTTGAGACTCCTGCACTGTTCAAGCAGATTACCAGATTTGATCGAAGCGAGCAAATCTCTTGCAGTTTTTCGTTCGATGAGCACCCGTTCGGAAAGTCGGAGGTCACCATACGGGAGTTGTGTAAGTGTGGTCTTGAACCCGAGGCCGCTGAGGTAACCGGGAAGGGTTGACTTGCCCTCTCGGTGGTCAATTTGAATGGTTTTTCCGTTTCCGTGAACCGTGTTTAGGGACACGATTTCACGATCGGCTGCGTTGAGAACAACGACGGTTTGTTCCTCTGAGATAGGGTTGTTGGGCGAAGGATGGGAATGAAAGTCAAAGATGTTGGCTTGTTGCTTGGACCGCAGTTGGTCGGGTGTCAGGGGTGCGGCTACTCGGTCGTTTTTTCGTGGTGCCTTGCGCTGAGGTTGGGTGGGTTGCGCGGGTGCGTTTTCCTCCTTCGGGACGGTGGCGATGGCCGTGTCGAGAAAGGCCTTGGCGGGTTGTTCCACTCCATCCTTCAAAACACGAAAGGTGTCCAGGGCCAAATCGGTCTGGGCAAAGGATTGCTTGAAAGTGCGCTGGTCCACAAGGCGTTCAAGCAACCGATGCATGTTTGCCTCTTGTTGTTCAGAGGCGCGATGGACAAATGCGTCTCGGGTGTCGTTGGTCACCAACATATGGACAGAGCCTGCCCGCTGGCGGGCGGTGCGGCCGCGGCGTTGAATCGCCCGAACGGCGCTTGGAACGGGTTCGTAGAGCACCACCAAGTCGGCGGCCGGTACATCCAGTCCTTCCTCGCCAACGGAGGTGGCAACCAAGACGTTGATTTCACCGCTTCTGAAGCGCTCCAGTTGGGCCAGCTGTTCCTTTTGCGTCATTCCTTTTTGGGAACCGCGAGATGATTGACCGATGAAGACATCAGGTTTGAGTTCCTCAAATGCACTTAGGCGCTTTGCGAGTCTGTGGACCGTATCCCTGTATTCGGTAAAGATGAGGACCTTTCCTTCTGGTTTCATCTGTAACTCTTGCCGGACCAAGGATTCCACGAGGTTGCCTTTGGGATGGAGCTCACCGATGTCATTCAGTGCGAGACGCAATTGGTGAATCATCGGCAGCGCCAACATTCTGTTGGTTTTTCTTCCGGAACGGCCTTCTTCTTCAGCCCGGTCAAGGAAATCTTTGGCCACCGAGGTTCCTTGGGTTTGAAGCAGGTTCATCAAGATGTGAAGGCGGCGAAGGTCAGCAACTCTCCTCGCAGCATCGTATCCACGGGGATCTCGCTGTGCGATGGCTCTGCTTGTGCTTTGCTGGGCTTTTTCGATGTCCCTCGTTCCTATGTGTTCCTTTGGAGGCAAGAACCCAAGACGTTTCAGGCGGGTTACCTCTTCATCAAAATGCATTTTGATCGGCAGGAGAAGGGTGGCGAGGGCTTCCGGAATCTGAAGGCGATGGACATGAATGGTCATGTCCACGTCGTACGGTTTCATCAGCGCCTCTTGACGTTTTGACAAGTCCAGGTTGTTGGTGTTCAGGTTTTTTTGGACTTCCGTGATGGTCCTCATGTTGGAACCGGGGCTTGCTGTTGCAGCCAGCACCCTTCCGCTTGGATTGAGGCGTTGATACATGATGCCGACCTGAGCGTAGGCATGGTTTCCCGTGGCGTGGTGAGCTTCGTCCATGATAAGGAGGTCAACGACGGTCAAGTCCACAATTCCGTTGGTCACGTCGTTCCGAATCACTTGGGGCGTCGCCATCAGGATGGTCGCACCTTCCCAAAGTTCCTTTCGACGATCGGGAGGTGTGCTGCCCGTGTAGGTCACGATGTTATCCTCCTCAAGCCGCAAACGTTCTCGTGCCATGTTGGCTTGTTGTTCCACCAGACCCGTGGTTGGAGCGATGAGGATAATTTTTGATGCTCCTCTGCGGAGAAATTCCGCCATGGCCATCCATTGAACGGCTGTTTTTCCAAAGCCAGTTGGCATCACCATCAGCGTGGAAAACGAGAGAATGCGTTCGAGAGAACGCAACTGGTAGGCTCTCGCATCAACGCCTTCCCGGAGGAACTCGTGGATAACTTGAGCCATGTTCTTTACCTTAGGTCTAGGGTTCAAAAGGATACTGCGAGGGCCGATTGCTGCAGAGGTTGAACTGAAGCCCTCTTCAATCTGGGAAATGTTTGAAGACCCTCCACGGTCATGGCGTCACACGCAAACACTGTCTCTCGTATACCGAACCGCATATATACGGGAGGCAAGTCGGAGGGGTGCTCAAAGGTGAGCAGCCAGACACAATGGGCCATCCCCCGAGGACCCCAACTGGCCATTCCACACTCGTGGGAATGCGCCTCCGTGTCACGGCTTCTACGCTGTATGGGCCCTCGTACGCCCCCCTCGGTGGGGCCACTGCGTTGTACAAACACTGGAGGAATCCAACATGGCAAAGCGAAACCACCCACGTCGTGGATCAATGGCGTTCAGCCCGCGCAAGCGTGCGAACCGCCCGTTTGGACACGTCAAGTCGTGGCCCACAACCGATGCGAGCGAAGTCCGAGTGCAGGGCTTTGCCGGCTGGAAAGCCGGTATGACCCACATTTTGGCTCGCGATATGAACCCCCGAAGCACCTCAGCAGGCCAGGAAATTCGTGTACCTGTGACCGTTGTTGAGTGTCCTCGAATGCGAATTCTTGGTGTCCGTGGTTACGAAATGACGCCCTATGGCATGCAAGCACGAGGCGAAGTTTGGGCCGATGCAGGAGCCATCGCCGACGCCTTCCCTGAGTTGTTCAAGCGTGTGCCAGAACGAAAGGAACACGACGCATCAAAGCACATGACCAACCTTGAGCAAGCAGATTTGTGTGAGGTTCGGCTGATCGTTGCTACACAACCCCACACCCTTTCCAGCGTCTCGAGCAAAGTCCCAGACGTGATGGAAATGGGCTTAACCGGCGGTAGTTGTCTTGAGCAACTCGCGTGGGCCAACGAGAAACTCGGCGAAGAATATTCCTTTGCCGACGCCTTTGAAGAAGGCGCCATGACCGACATCGTCGCTATCACCAAGGGCTACGGTTGGCAAGGTGTCATCAAGCGATTCGGTGGTAAGCTGCAATCCCACAAGAACTCGAAGAAGCGCCGACAGCACGGAAACATGGGTGCATTCGGTGACGGGTACGTGCGAAAGACCATCCGTCAAGGCGGTCAAACCGGATACCATCAGCGCACTGAGTACAACAAGCGTATCCTACGAGTCGCCAACCCCGAAGACCATTCCATCACGCCTGCCGGTGGTTTCCTCCACTACGGCGAAGTGAAATCCGATTACATCCTTGTGAAGGGAAGTGTTCCTGGCCCAGCCAAGCGTTTGATCCGCTTCCGCGACGCCACTCGGGCACCAAACACCCTCCACGAGTACGAAATCACGTACGTGAGTACGGCATCAAAGCAGGGGGCCTGAAGATGAAGGTCGCAACCAAAGATATTGTCAACACCGTCACTCAGACCGAGATGGATGCTGGAAAGCTTTCCGCCCGTTTCGATGTTGAAGTCTCCGACGGCTCCAAGGTCACCCTCCCTGCTGCTTTTGATGCAGAGGTTCGCGAAGATCTCGTGAAGTTGGCCGTTGCTTCCAGTCGTGCTAACCGACGCCAAGCCTACGGTTCCCGTGCTCACATCGGAAAGCGCCGCCCAATGGCGGGTATGAAGCACTCCGTTGAATGGTGGGGCAAGGGCCGAGGTGTGTCTCGTATCATGCGCCGAACCGGCCAACGCCGAGGTGCCCAAAACCCACACACGCTCGGTGGACGCCGTGCACACGGGCCGAAGGTCGAGAAAGATTGGTCTCGCAAACTCAACGCCAAACAGCGCACTGCTGCACGAAATGCTGCCCTTGCCGCTACGGTTTCAATGGATACAGTTTCCGCTCGCGGTCATCGCTTTGATGACAGCGTTGAACACCTTCCGATCGTCTTGGGTAACTACACCGAGGTCGTTGATGGTAAATCCACAGAATACGACATTGAGGCTTTCAACCACGGCTCTGCGACCCGCAAGGCTGCGGCCATCTTCGCCGGCCTCGGTCTCGGTCCTGACATGGACCGCGCTCGCTCTGGCCGAAAGATTCGTGCTGGGAAAGCTACGATGCGTGGTCGAGTTCACAAAACGCCCAAGTCGATTCTGTTGGTCGTCAAGGAAAAAGCAGGTCTTGCACAAGCGGCGCGCAACCTTCCCGGTGTGGATGTTGTTGCAGCCAAGGACTTGTGCGCAGAAGACCTTGCTCCAGGAGGCGACGTGGGTCGTTTGACTGTGTTCACAAAAGCGGCATTGGAGGCCATGAACTGAGGTGATATCATGAACGCATACGACATTATCATTCAACCCTGGTTGACGGAGAAATCCATGGAGGCTAGGACCACCGAGCAACGTCTGGAATTTATTGTCCGCCGGTCAGCCACGAAGGCACAAATCGCACGAGCTGTTGAGACCATTTTCGATGTGGAAGTGGCCAAGGTCAACGTTCGCAATTCAAAGCACGGCAAGCATGCATCTGTCAAGCTTGCAGAGGGCTATGACGCAGAAGACGCTGCCATGCGTCTAGGAGCATTCTGAGGTGAGTTATCATGGGTAAGAGAATTCGTGCACAACGCAAAGGTTCCTCTCCACGTTACCGCGTGGCGAGCCACAGATTCCCCGGCAAGAACCGCATGCCACGCGACAAAGATGTGGTCTGTGAAGTCACTGAACTGGTTCACAGCCCTGTCCACTCTGCGCCTCTCGCTCGCATCAAGACGCCTGATGGTGACACCACTTTGGTGGCCGCTACCGAAGGCATCGCCGTCGGCAGCAAGGTCGCTATCGGAGACAACGTTGCACTCCGCCCTGGAAACATCACCGAGATTGGCAACATCCCTGAAGGTACGGCCGTGAACAACCTCGAACTTCGTCCGGGTGATGGGGGCAAAGTCGCTCGCTCTGCAGGGAACTCTTGCATGATCGAGTCCCGCATTGGCTCTATGGTTCGTGTCCGCATGCCTTCCGGTGCGTTGAAGGAACTCCCAGCTGCCTGTCGAGCCACGATTGGTGTGCTCGCTGGCCACGGCCGAGACGAGATGCCGCTACGAACCGCTGGTGCTGCCTACTACAAGGCCAAGGCCCGTGGTAAGTTGTACCCGCATGTATCCGGTGTAGCCATGAACCCTGTTGACCACCCACACGGCGGTGGAAACCACCAGGCTGTTCACGGTCCAAACTCCGTTGCTCGCGGCACCCCGCCCGGTGCTAAGGTTGGTTTGATTGCACCACGACGAACCGGTCGTGGACGAGGGAAGAAAATCTGAGGTGATGATGTTTGGCACGTAAGAAGAAGTCGTTTATGACCCCGAAGGCCAGCCGCCGAAAGTCGCGCAAGCGCCTGTCGACCACCTCGGCGCGCGTCAAGAAGGAATTCACCTACCGAGGATACAGCATGGAAGAGCTCAACAACATGCCTCTCTGGCCCGAGAACGACGACCAAGAGTACATCGTCGGCCTCCTCCCCTCCCGAGTTCGCCGAAGCATGGGCCGTGGTTTGTCCGTGGAAAACGAGCACTTCCTCGCCCGCGTTGAGCGCTCAGGTAGCAACACCATCCGTACCCACCGCCGAGACATGCCCATTCTGCCCCAATTCGTCGGGCGTCGAATCGCTATCCACAACGGTCAGCATTTCGTTGAGGTTGATATCAAACCCGAAATGATTGGCCACTACCTCGGTGAGTTTGCAGTTACTCGCCGTGGCGTGACCCACAGCGGTCCCGGTGTCGGTGCAACCCGGTCGTCAAAGCACGTACCACTGAAGTGAGGTGAACAAGATGGCAAAGCGAAATCAAATGGATCGGCGAAGTCGTCGTCACCAACTCCCACAACGCGGGTACACGCAGTTGCTTCAGGGTAACCGTTTGGCTACCGCCCGTGCGACCAATGTTGACATGCACGTCAAGCACTGTTTTGAGGTGTGCCGTGCGGTGAAGAACAAGACCGCAGGCGAGGCCGTTGCCTTCCTCAACGATGTTCTGAAAATTGATTCCGACCGAGCGGACATTCGTCGAAAGGCTTCTGCTGTCCCTTACCGGCTTGGCAGCGGTAACAAGCGAAAGCGCCGCTCGGGACCCTCAATGGTCGGTCACCGCAAGGGCGGCATTGGACCTGGACGATACCCCGTCAAGGCCTCCCGTGCTATCATCAAACTCATTGAGAGTGCCATGGAAAATGCTCGATTCCAATACGAAGACATCGATGCTGAAGAAATGGTCATTTCTCACATTGCAGCCCACCGTGGCCCTATCCGACGAGGATGGATCCCACGTGCTCGTGGCCGCGCAACCCCAAGCAACCACTACCGCGTGAACTTGGAAGTCTTCTTGGAAGACATGAACGCTATGGGCGACGAATTGGAGGACGATTTCTGAGGTGAACATCATGGGTAAGCAAAGCATTCTACGAACCATTGTCAACCGAAACGTCGAGCGTCTGCTCGTTCGTGAGTTCCTGATGAACAACACCAAGAAATCCGGCTTTGGCGGATTGGACATCCGCCGTGTTCCTGAAGGAACGGAAGTCACTGTCCACGCAGAACGCCCTGGTATGGTCATCGGTCGCAAAGGGAAGATCATCAACGACTTGCAAAGTCGCTTGAAGCAGGAATTTGACCTTCCCAACCCCAAACTCAAGGTTGAGGAAGTCAAGAACCCAACCCTCAACGCTCAAGTGATGGCTGAAAAAATCGCCGCCTCTCTCGAGCGTGGTTGGTACCACCGACGCTCGTGTCACAGCGGTGCTCAGAACATCATGGACGCTGGCGCTCGCGGTGTCATCATCACCGTGGCTGGCAAGTTGACCGGTTCTCGAAACCGTACAGAGAAGTACATTCGTGGACACGTAAAGTACTGCGGTGAAACAGCCCTCCAGCACATGGATAAGGGCTACTCCGTGGCCGTCAAGAAGTTGGGCACCATTGGCGTGACCGTCGAAATCATGCGGCCTGGTACGAAGCTACCGCACGAAATCAGTATTTTCTCCGATGAGGAATTGAAGATTCAGGCGGCTCAAGCAGCAGCAGAAGGAGAGGATGCTCAATGAGTTATGTCTCCAACCGTGAAATCGCCTCGATGAGTGCAGAAGCACGCGAGGCTCGTCTTCTCGAACTCCAAGAGGAGTTGTTGCAACTCCGTGCTGAGAAAGCGCTGGGTGGTACGCCTTCCAACATGGGCGCCTACAAAGCCACTCGCCGAAGCATTGCGCGCCTCAAGACGCACATGAACAATCAACAGTAATACAGAACGAGGTGATGAAGAACAATGGCTGCGATTTGCAACGTTTGCGGACTTCCCGATGAATTGTGCATCTGTCAAGAAATCGCAAAAGAGCAACAAAAAGCCATCATCTCAACCGAACGACGACGCTATGGAAAATTCGTAACAAAAGTGGAGGGCATTGACGACGCAGCAATTGACATCAATCAACTTGCAAAGACCCTGAAGAACAAATGTGCAGCAGGTGGAACGGTTAAGGGACGATTAATTGAACTTCAAGGAGATCACAAAAAGAAAGCTGCTCAAGTGCTACGGGACAATGGATTCAATGTGGAGGTGCGATGATATGGAAATCTACAATCAATCCTGGATCGGTCGCCCAATGACCGTTGTCTCATCCACCGACGCCACCCTTGTTGGACGACAGGGAATGGTGGTCGATGAATCACGAAACACTCTCTCTCTGCTTGAGGGCGAGCGCACGCTTGTGTTGAACAAAGCAAGCATCACATTCACCGTTGGCGATAGCGATGTCGCCATCAAAGGGGCCATGGTGGGTCAACGCCCCGAAGACAGGATCCACCGAACCTACAGGAAGGCATGATACGATGCGAGACATTGGAATTGATGTGAAGAACCCCACCGGCGAGTGGGACGGCGACGTGAACTGTCCGTTCTACGGAAGTTTGCGACTAAGAGGACAAGTTCTCGAAGGCACCGTCTCCAGCGTTGGCATGCAGAAGACCATCACCATCGAGCGAAACAACGTTCGGTACATGAAGAAGTACGAGCGATTTGAGAAGCGTACCAGTGCTGTCTCTGCTCACCTACCTTCCTGTATTGGTGAAGTCAACATCGGGGACACGGTCAAGATCATGGAGTGCCGACCGCTCTCCAAGACCGTTTCGTTCTGTGTTGTTGAGAACTCAGGAGGTGTTGCTTGATGAAGGGCATCGCCGGAAAACAAACCCGTGGATTGCCCACGGCCGCACGCCTGCATGTGGCTGACAACACCGGTGCGAAGGTCGTTCAAATTCTGAATGTCTTGAAACTCGGTGGTACCATGCGTCGCTACCCTGCTGCAGGTGTTGGCGACATGGCCAAGGTCTCGGTGAAGAAGGGTACGCCCGACACCCGCCGACAGATGTACAACGCCGTGATCATTCGACAGCGCCGACCCTTCCGTCGTGTTGACGGAACTTGGGTTCAGTTTGAGGACAACGCCTGCGTCATCGTCAACGAGCGTGGCGACGTCACCGGTTCGGATATCAAGGGACCTGTTTCCCGTGAAGCCGCAGAACGCTGGCCTCGTATCGCAGCCAATGCGAAACAAATTGTGTGAGGGAGAATCATGGTCAAGAGTATGAAACCAGGAAAGCAACGGAAGGCGCACTTCAATGCGCCCATCCACGAGAAGCGCAAGCGCGTCGCAGCTCGTCTCCAACTCAGCAAGCCCGATGCACGGTTCGCAGGTGTTCGCACCGTGACCGTTCGTGTCGGGGATATCGTTCAAGTGACCCGTGGTGACCAAGCCCACGGCGGTAAGCGACACGGCGGTAAGCGAGGCAACGAGCCCTTGACCGGTGCAGTGCTTCGCATCGATGCCGAAAAGGGTCGCTTGTACATTGAAGGTGTCAAGGCCAGCAAGGCCGATAACAAGGAAGAGGCGGTTCCAGTGCACGCCTCGAACGTGGTGGTGACTCAACTTGACGAGTCTGATCGCCTTCGTATCAAGAAATTGACTGGAGACAGGAGTTGAACAAGATGAGCAGCAACCACTTGAAGCGTTTGGCCATGCCACGAAGCTGGCCCTTGCCTCGTAAGACCACGGTTTGGGTCACGCGCCCGACCCCAGGCGCCCATTCTTTGGAGCACTGCATGCCCATTACCCTCGTGATTCGTGATGTCCTTAGCATGGCGAAAACTGCACGTGAAGTACGTTACATTCTGCACAACGAACTCGCCCAAATCGACGGCCGAGTCGTCAAGGACACCCGCCGAGGTGTCGGTTTGATGGATGTCTTGACCGTTGGCGAAGAACACTTCCGATGTATCCTTGACCACAACGGTCGTCTTCGATACCGCCCAATCTCTGCGAAGGAAGCATCTTGGAAAGTTTGCCGAATTGAAGGAAAAACCACCATCAAGGGCGGCCAAACTCAACTCAACCTACACGACGGTCGAAACATCGTCGTGGATGACCCTCAAGAGTACAGCACCGGTGATTCGCTGAAGCTGAACCTGCCCGACCAGAAGATCTTGGAGCACATCCGCTTCGGCGAAGGCACCCGCTGCTACCTCATCGGTGGCGGTCACGTGGGTTCCACAGCCGACGTGAAAGAATACATCGTGAAGCGCTCAAGTATGCCAAACGAAGTCCAGTTCGATGGATTTGGCACGGTTGCTCGGAACGTGTTCGCCATCGGTGACGCATCCATTCCGTTGACGGAGGTGAATCAATGAGCGCAAGCATGAACCCCATGAACCAACTTCGTGTGACCAAGGTCTGCGTGAACATCGGTGTCGGCGAGGGCGGTGACCGCCTTCTCAACGCTGAGAACGTGTTGGAAATGGTCACGGGCGTCAAGCCCCAGCGAACGCTCGGACGCATTCAAAACCGCGACCTCAAGGTCCGCATCGGTGCGCCCATTGGTTGCAAGGCAACCATGCGTAAGCAAGACGACATCAAGACCTTCCTTACCAACGCCTTTGAATGCCGTGAAAACATCATCCCATCCTGGAACTTTGACCGAGAGGGCAACCTCTCCTTTGGTGTCCGTGACTACACGGATTTCCCAGGACAAAAGTACGATCCTGACATTGGTATCTTTGGTATGGACATCACCGTGGTTCTGGAGCGCCCAGGCCACCGTGTGAGTCGTCGACGCCGAGCCAAGAGCAAGGTGGGTATGAAACACCGTGTCTCAGCCGACGAGGCTCGAGCATGGTTTGTTGAGAACTTCAACATCAACATTCTGGAGGAGTAAAGATGGCACGAGATCATGGAGAACGAATTGGACGAACCATTGGTTGCCGACGCTGCGGTCGCAAGCGAGGCATGATTCGACGACACGGTCTGCGATTGTGCCGACAATGTTTCCGAGATGTAGGGCCTGAAATTGGCTTCAAAAAGATGAATTGAGGAGGAAGAAGTATGCAATTTGATCCATTGAACGACGCTCTTGTCAAAATCTTCAACGCTGAGCAAGCTGGTAAACTCAACGTCGAGTTGACGCCAGCATCCAAGTTGCTTGGAAACGTGCTTAACATCATGCAGTCCTCTGGCTACGTGGGTGAAATCGAACGGGTCGAGAACGGCCGTGGCGATGCCTTCGTGGTAGAACTGCGTGGAACAATCAACCGCTGTGGTACGGTCAAACCCCGTCACAGCGTTCGTCGCCAAGAATACGAGAAGTGGGAAACCCGCTACTTGCCTGCCCGTGATTTCGGGTTGCTTATCTTGACGACCAACTCCGGCGTGATGCATCACTACGATGCGAAGGACGCTCGAATTGGCGGCAAACTGCTGGCCTATGTGTACTGAGGTGAAAACATGGTAAAACTCGACAGAATCGAACACATCGTAACCATCCCTGAGGGTGTCTCCGCCACCATCAGCGAAGATGGCGTCGTGACCGTCACGGGTCCTAAGGGCTCGTTGACGCGAACCTTTACCAGCGGCTTCATCGACCTCTTCCAAGACGGTTCAGGTATTGTGGTTCGTGTGGATTTGCCACGTCGCAAGCAACGAGCCATGGCAGGAACATGGAACGCACACCTCAACAACATGGTCAAGGGCGTGACAGAGGGCTTCACCTACAACCTAAAGGCCTTCTACTCTCACTTCCCGATGACCTTGGCCGTGAACGGAAACACCTTCACCGTGAACAATTACTTTGGAGAGCGAGTTCCCCGAACCGCTGAAATCCTTCAGAACGTTGATGTGAAAGTCTCCAACAAAGTCGAAATCACCGTTTCAGGCATCGATAAGGAATCGGTCGGCCAGACAGCCGCCAATATCGAGCGCTGCACGACCGTGAAGAAGCGAGACCGCCGTGTCTTCCAGGATGGTATTTACCTGCTTAGCAAGGAGTGATGAAGATGGCAGAAGATTACGAATCAATGACTGTTGCGCAACTCAAGGAGTTGCTCAAGGAACAAGACTTGCCCGTCTCCGGGAAGAAATCCGATCTCGTTGCCCGCTTGCAGGAAGCTGCAGGTGATGAAGACGTGGTCGAGGAGGTCATCGACGACGCTCCAGCCGAAGAGGCAACCGTGGACGAAGACGATGCGTGGGACGATGAAGATTGGGACGATGAGGATGACGACGTCTACATGGTCAAGCAAAAGCCTGTTCTCGATGAAGAAATGAAAGATGCTTTGGCTTTGCGTGCTGCGCAAAAGAAGAAGACGCCTTCCTTCCGCCGAACCGAGTGGTTCCGTTACAAGCGCCTCTCCCGTTCAGGTTGGCGCGCACCCCACGGCATGGACAACAAGCAACGCCGTAATTACAAGTATCGCGGCTCCCTTGTGCGAATCGGTCACGGAAAAGTGGCTGCGGCTCGATTCCTCCACCCGTCTGGCTTCAAGGAAATCATGGTCCACAACGTGGGCGATCTCGAAGCCATTGACCCCGAAACAGAGGCTGCCCGTGTTGGCGGTACCGTTGGAGGTCGCAAGCGAGAAACCATTTACGCACGAGCCGATGAACTCGGCATTCGTGTGCTGAACCGACGGAGGGATGTCTGATGCAAATCACCAACCAAAAGCGAATCGCTGCACGCCTTCTCAAGTGCGGTGAAAACCGAGTCTGGATTAATCCATTGTACGTCGACCAGGTGGCTTCGGCTGTTCAAACCGACGACATTCGTGAGTTCATCGACGAAGGCTGGATCAAGGCCAAGCCTGTCAAGGGAACCTCCCGCGTCCGAGCCCGTGCCCGTCTTGCACAGAAGCGCAAAGGACGACGCAAGGGTCAGGGAACCCGGGCCGGTACCGCCAATGCTCGTAACCCCCGCAAGAGCCGGTGGATGCGAACCATTCGCAGCCAACGTCGTGTCCTGAAGGACCTCCGGGAAGACGAGACCATCGAACCATCCCAATACCGACGCTACTACCTCAAAGCAAAGGGCGGATCTTACCGTTCTATTGCTCACATGCGCTCCCAAATGGCGCTTGAGGGTGTTGAATTCAAAGGAGGCGATGAGTGATGGCAGGCAACAACCGACGTTCTATTTTCCGACGCCGCAAGGCGGGTGTCACCGATTACCGACGCCGATTGAAGTTGCTTCGCGGCCGAATGCCTCGCGCTGTTGTCCGTGTTTCCAACACTCGAACCACGTGTCAACTTGTCTCGTGGGCTGCTGATGGCGATCTTGTTGCCGTCAACATGACCGGTTCCGATTTGGTCAAGAAGTACGGATGGCCTGAAGGTCGTTCGTTGAAATCTGTCCCAGCATCGTACCTCGTTGGTTTTGCCATGGGCAAGGCCGCTGTTGCCTCAGGCGCTGACGAAGCCGTGCTCGACATTGGCCTTGCAGCAAATTCCCGTGGTGGACGCGTTTACGCAGCCCTCAAGGGCATGAGCGATGCAGGTCTTGAAATTCCTCACAACGAAGATGTGTACCCCGAAGAGGACCGCCTCAACGGTGCCCACATCGACGACAAGATGGCAAAGGACATTGAATCCACAAAGAAGAAGATTGAGGGGGCCTACTGATGACCGAAGAAGAACAACCAACAATGGCACCAGGATTGATGCAAGCGTACGCTCCTGAAGAAGTGGACGAAATGCCCGATCCCCGCCGCCGACGGCGCAATCAAGATGACCCCATCGCCAACCTGCGAAAGTGGGAGCCTCGTACCCGTTTGGGTGCAGCTGTCATGGCTGGAAAAATCATTACTTTTGAAGCCGCATTGGCCTCGGGTCTCCCCATTCGTGAGGTCGAAATCGTTGACGCTCTGATTCCAAACTTGGAAGACGAGGTCATCTCTGTAAACATGATTCAGCGCATGACCGACAGTGGACGCCGTGTCCGATTCAATGTCATGGCTTGTGTGGGTAACCGTGATGGATACGTCGGCTTGGGTATGGCCAAGGCAAAGGAAGTCGCTACGGCCATTCGCAAGGCGATTACCGCTGCTAAACTCAACCTGATTCCCGTTCAGCGAGGAAACGGTTCGTGGGAATCTTCTCCCGGACCAGGTAACACGGTTCCGTTCAAGGTTAACGGTCGTGCTGCTTCCACTCGTGTGACTCTCATGCCCGCTGCAAAAGGAAAGGGCTTGGTCATCGGAGAGACTGGAAAGCGTGTGCTGGAACTCGCCGGTGTGGAAGACGTGCTGTCCCGAACCAAGGGCCAAACCCGAACAACCATCAACTACGCGGCTGCAACCTTCAACGCTTTGAAAAACATCAACACGACCCGCGTGACCAACACACAGCGTGAAACACTCTACATTCACACAGGGAGGAAGAACTCATGACATTCATCGTCGTTCGAGCACGCAGTGACGTCAAGGTTGAGCGATCCATTCGTGAAACCATGGGCTACATGAACTTGACACGCGTGAACCATGCGGTCATTATTCCAGACAATCCACAATACCGTGGAATGCTGCAGAAGGCTAAGGACTACATCACGTGGGGCGAGGCCGATGTTAGCATGGTTGAGCGCATGCTTTCCGAGCGTGGGCGCATGACCGGTGATGAACCGTTGACCGACGCCATCGTCGCTGAACACACCGATTACAAGAACATCGGCGAATTCGCCAAAGCCGTTGTCGCCGGCGACGCACAGGTCAAAGATATTCCAGGTCTGAAGCGCGTCTTCCGCCTTCACCCGCCCCGAGGACCGAAAGGTTGGGGAGGCATCAAGCGAAGTTTCGTCGTTGGCGGAGCTCTTGGTGCACATGGGGAAGCGATTGGCGACCTTGTCGAACGCATGATTTGAGGTGAACAAGATGGGTACAAAAGCAAACAAGCACCGTGGACGAAACCGATACCACGGTCGTGGAAAGAAAGCCGGTCGCGGTGCAGGAAAGCGCGGTGGCCGTGGAAATGCTGGTATGAACAAGCACCGCGTCATGACGCGAATCAAGTACATGCCAAAGCACTGGGGGATGCACGGATTCAGCCGTCATCCATCACTCCGCACCGTTCACGTGACCGCCAATGTCGGTCAACTTGAGGAGATCGCCAACGGCGAGAAAACCGTTGATTTGACTTCTATGGGCATTGACAAGTTGCTCGGTAGCGGTCAAATTCGAACCGGTTTGACCGTCATCGTCGAAGAAGCCAGCGCTCGAGCAGTCGAGAAGGTCGAAGCCGCCGGAGGCTCCGTTGAATCCGGTGACGACGACGAATGGGGCGAATTCGAAGAAGAGTGAAACGAAACAGGGTGATTACGATGAAACACAAGCCGATTCCATGGGCCATCGCACTTACCGGTGTGTTGTACTATGCCCTCTTGATCTACTGGCAGTCGGACGAACTCGCCAGCACCGGTCAAGCCCGGGACGCAGCTGTGTTTGGTCTCATCTTTTCCGTCATCTATCTGGCGTACTGCATGTGGTGTTTCCAACGAGATTTGCCACCAGGTGTCAAGGACATGCCCTTCGTTGGCCGTTATGGGAAACTCACCGGTTGGCTGGTCTTTGCCTCCATTGCCGTCTACTATGTCCGTCCGTCGGCCTGGGGCGGTTATGATGAAGGTGTAGGATTCTTCCTCGTCGGTATCCTCTTGCTCGGCTTTGGCGCCGCTGCCATTCTAACGTGTTTCATGTGGGGTGGCGACGACAGCAGCCGATTGTACGCTCTGCGACGGTTTGTGGATGTCTACCCAACCATCACGAAGCCAGAACGCCACGTTCGCTTCAACGAGAAGATGTGGACCACCACCTTCGTGCTCATCATCTATTTCGGTATGACCAATGTCATGCTGTTCGGACTCTCCGGTCAAGCCCTTGACCTGTTCAGCGGGTTCCGTTCCATCATGGCGGGTGCTTCGGGTACCATCATGCACTTGGGGATCGGCCCCATCGTCACGGGTTCCATTATCATGCAGTTGTTCGCGGGTGCAAAAATCATCCGTCTCGACTTGAGTAACTCGGAAGACAAGGCCATGTACCAAGGTGTTCAGAAACTCCTTGTTCTCATCATGATCCCAATCGAATCCATTCCACAGACCTACGGATTCCTCGACCCAAGCGAGTGGTTGATCGATGCCTATGGTTTGGGATGGGCCAACTTCGTTATCGTCGCTCAATTGTTTGCTGGTTCTTATCTTGTGTTCTTGCTGGATGAATTGGTCAGTAAATGGGGTATTGGTTCAGGTATCTCGCTCTTCATTGCCGCAGGTGTGGCCCAATCCACCTTCGTGGGGACACTCTCTCCGCTGGCCACCACGGCTGGTGCACCCTACTCAACCCAGAATCCCCCGTCAGGGACTCTCCCGATGATCTTCTACATGTTCAGGGAATCAACAAATTACGAGATGATTCAGTCCAACGGGTTTGAAGTCATGCTGCTCACGCACGTCAATCCGGTTGCGGCTTTGGTGTCGTCGATTATTGTGTTCTTGGTCGTGGCCTACGCTGAATCCAGTAAGCTTGAACTTCCACTCACCCACGCCAAAGTTCGTGGTCACCGTGGCCAATACCCGATTCGTTTGGTCTACGCATCAAACATTCCTGTCATCTTGATGGCGGCGTTGTTGGCGAACATCAACATGTTCACCCTCCTCTTCTGGAGCCATCCAACCCTCAGTCAAACGCCCATATTGGGGCAGAACGGCTGGGCGTCAGCCTCGACCTACATCGGAACATACGAGCCGGGGCAGACCACAGCTTCTGGAGGGTTTGCATGGTATGCGAGTATGGTCAATGGTGTAAACGATTGGTTGATTCCCTTGTTGAATCAGCAAGGTGACGTCTTCGGTCACAGCCTGACGCAAATTATGGTCCACGTGGTTTTCTATGTCGCTTTAATGACCGTTGGTTCAATGGTTTTCGCGAAGTTCTGGATTGACACCACCAACATGGGTACGAAGGACGTGGCGAAGCAAATTCAAAACACAGGTATGCAGATTCCAGGGTTCCGAAACAACCCTAAGGCGGTCGAGAAGATCCTTGAGAACTATATTCCACCTGTGACGTATTTTTCGGGTGCGTTTGTCGGTCTGCTGGCCGCAGGTGCTGACTTGCTTGGTACGGTCGGAAACGCCACGGGAACGGGTCTCTTGCTGGCAGTGGGTATCATCCTTCGTACCTACGAGCAAATCCAAAAGGAACAGGCCATGGAAATGCATCCGATGATCCGCCAGTTCTTCGGCGCAGAGTGAAGTTTGAATTACTAGGCCTTTGCTTTCACCTGCAATGGCAACCATCAACTTCTTCCCAGACCATTCTAAGGAACCGGTTCTTTGGGTTCCTCAAGAAAATCAAGCCTACACCGTTGAGGTCGGTGAGGACGTCCGTGTTGTCCGAAGCCGTTCGTTGAAGAACACTGTCGAAGGAGTGCTGTTGAACATTCCTTTTGTGTTCTTTCTCGTCATTGCACTTCTCTTCTCC
>Ga0181568_10000905_pt1 | contig 27096 bp, 25 predicted proteins | sample 101ome_20_FD_133758 | JGI IMG/M metagenome (GOLD analysis project Ga0181568, IMG submission 133758) | Coastal salt marsh microbial communities from the Groves Creek Marsh, Skidaway Island, Georgia - 101404AT metaG (megahit assembly) | ecosystem: Environmental > Aquatic > Marine > Intertidal...
ACCTCGTCAACCAGGTGCGCAGCGCTGTCCACCATACGCCTTGCACCACAGGAGGGACAGAAACCGCGTCTCTTGCAACTGAACGCTACCAGCTTCTCATGGTGGCAGGACTCACATCGAACACGCAGGAAGCCATGCACGAGGCGACCGCACTTCAGGAAATCCTCGAACTCCCTGACAACATAACCGGGCAATGACCTGCCCTGCTCCGCCAGCATGTTCTGGAACCGGGGCCAGTGTTCCTTGACCAGTTGATAAAGCAGCGTGTTCTCTGACTGATGTCGCTGGTACTGAAACGGGCCAATGGGCCAGAAATCGTTCTGAAATGCATTGGATGGCAAGATCGAGAGTCACAATGGAGTTGTGACAATCAGCCTTACTCCTCAGTGTCGATCGCAGTACCGGCATTCACGATACAAGTTAGAGAGGTGATTCCTCGCCGCGATGTGCGAAAGTATCCGAAGGCCATGCGGGAGATTTGCGGGAGCTCTCCTTTGACGACGTACAGATCAACTGACCAGCATTGATCTGAGCAGGGGTATCGCTGAGCTCGTCACCGACCGGGCGATTGTGTGAATAGATGGGTCGGCAATGCCTATAGCCCAGGAGAGTAATCCAGCATGTTCACCAAACCCCTGTTTTCAATAGTATGATCAGCAACAGTGCGTCCTGATCTTTGCTAGTTGTTCAGTTAAGTCAATGTAGACTCAACTTCATTCACAAAAGCTTCGATCGCGGGTGAGTGCGGTCTGGCAGACGACGTGGCAAATGCCAGCTGCTGTGGTGGTATCTCCACCAGATCCTCCAATACCTCAAACCCTTTAAGCCGACTGGCAAAGGATGAAGAGATTGAGGCAACATGCGAAAACGCGTCGGTACCCCCGATGATTGTCTTAACAACTTCAAAGTCATCTGTGACATAACGCGGATGCATAGGGGACAGACCATTCGGTGCATAACGGCTCGCAATATCAATGTGCACCGGCTCAACAGTCGCAGGCAACAGAATCGGATAACTGAGCAGGTCTACCTCCCTGACGCCATCCAGCTTTGTAACAGGATGACCTTCCCGGACCATAAAACCATAGTGCAGGTCCATGACGATCTTGACGTCAAGTTCCGGCCACTGTGACAAGGGTCTTGCAGCCCCCCACAACAGGTCAAGGTCTCCACTGATAACTCTGGGTGCCAGATGTTCTGCTGAGCCAGCGACGATCTCAAGCTGCATCCCTGGATAACTTGAAACCAGCTTCGACAACGGCAGATGCAGATACGTCTGATAGGCTGCCGGTGCCACACCTATTCTGAGGCGACCAAGTTTGAGGTTGATATAGTCTTCAGTGTTCACAAACAGGTCATCAACACTCTTCATCACTCTTCTTGCGTGCTCGACAAAGACCTGCCCTGCTTCGGTCAGCCGCATGCCTCGTCTTAGTCGAACGAATAGCTGGACGCCGAGTTGACTCTCTACGTCCGCAATACTTCGAGTTAATGCTGGCTGAGAAATGGCCAGCCTATGTGCTGCAGTTGTTATTGACTCCGAATGGGCAACCTCGACAACATGCCGTATCTTTTTGAGATCAATATTCATTGCCACCCCTAGCTTTGATATACGTTAATGGCATATTAAATGACGAAGAATGCATTAGACAGCATGACAAAATTATCTGACCATAGGATGCTCATTCGTCCAGATCAGCAGGAAAAACAATGGTTCAAACAACAGACACCGGGCACGTCCGGACGATTACCCTGAACAGGCCAGAAGCCATGAACGCCTTTAACGGCGCGCAGTTCGACGAACTGACAGAAGCGCTGTTCAACGCTGGCTCGGACAAAAATATCCGGGTCGTTATCCTGACGGGTGCAGGTCGTGCATTTACAACCGGACTTGATTTGAGCGAGGTTGGAAAAGATGCTGAGCCTCCCAAACACGGTGTGCCCGGTTTGTTCAATGCCCTGATTGACTTTCCAAAGCCTCTGCTTCTTGCCATCAATGGCTTCGGCGTCGGCTTTGGCGCAACAATCATCGGACTGGCAGACATGGCCTTCATGGCAACCAGCGCACGACTTCGATGCCCCTTTACGTCGCTGGGAGTGGTCGGAGAAGCCGCCAGCACCTATCTTTTCCCCCGGATTATGGGACATCAGGCTGCGAACTGGATGCTGTACTCCTCCGAATGGTTTGATGCAGAGACATGCAAAGAGCATGGGCTGGTGTTGGACGTCTTCCCCGATGAGAAGTTGCTCGACGAGGTCATGGCGCGTGCTCAGACCATAGCAGCCAATTCTCCCGTTGCCCTGATGAAGTCCAAACAACTCGCGATGCGCCCGATACGTGATCACATTCACGCTGCCATTGATGCCGAGGGTGAGGTTTACGACGCACTGCATGGTGGACCAGAAAACATAGAAGCCATCAATGCCTTCCTTGAGAAACGCGAACCTGATTTCTCGAAGTTTCACTAAGTCTTACAGTCGAGGATACGATGCCCGAACCTCTTACCGGTTACACCGTCATTGAAATGGGTACCGCCATCCAGGGACCCGCTGCTGGTGTCTACCTGGCTGACATGGGTGCAGAGGTGATAAAGATTGAACCGCCTATTGGCGATGCAAGCCGTTTTCACCGCGGTGTCAACAACAACACGCCTCCGGAAACTCCCGGTTCGATGTTTACAGCTGGTAACCGCGGCAAACGCTCGGTCTGCCTTGACGCAAAGACAGATGCGGGGCTTGAAGTCGTACGCAGCCTGATTAAAGACGCAGACGTTTTTATGAGCAACTACCGAGCGCCTTTTCTCAACCGGCTTGGACTCGACTATGAAACTCTCTCTGAACTGAACCCGGGCCTGGTCTATGCCGTGGTCAATGGTTTTGGCCCAATCGGGCCGGATGCGGATAAGCCCATGGTCGAAGGTGCGGTTCAGGCTCGAGGCGGACTTGCCAGCGTCACTGGTCCAGCTGATGGGTTGCCGACACCACCAGGTGCAACCATCGCCGATGGCGCGGGTGCCATGCAATTCGCCCTCGGCATTGTCACGGCGCTGCTGGCCAGAGAACGATACGGCGTAGGCCAGAAGATGGCCACGTCAAGCCTAGGCGCACAATTCTGGCTGCAATCCTGGGAGATTCAGCACTACCTGATGACGGGGAAACCTCTTTCCCGTGCCGGAAGCCATATGCCCAATATTCGCGGCCCCTGGGGCGTCTACGCCGCCAGTGACGGTGGAGAATTTCTGTTTGCGCTGGTCGACGATGATGACTGGACGGACTTCTTTGACTTTGGCGGTTTGCCCGAAGCCGGCAGGAACCCGCTCTGGGACGACGGCATCAAACGGATGGGGGCAACCCCGGAAGAGCAGGATGAAGCATCCGTCATCAAGCTCCGACATGAGATGAAAAAAGCTTTTGCCAACCGTACTTCGGACGAATGGAAAGAGTTTTTCAACAATCATCCGGAAATGATCGTGCAAAAAGTTCAAAACCACGCAGAGGTTGTGGACGATCTGCAATCAATTGCCAATGAGTACGTTGTACCAATGACGTTTGATGGCATCGGCGAATCCCGGGTTGTTGGCAATCAGATACAACTGAGCAAAACACCGGGTTCAGTAAAAAGACCGCCACCCCGCCTCGGCCAGGACACCCGCGACGTGATGCAAAGACTTGGTTACTCAAACGATGAAATCACATCAATAGAGTCCCACACGGCAGAAATACGCAAAGCAGTTTTTGGAGAATAGAGACATGGAAATGTGGACTGCCGCAACACCCAACGGCTGGAAGGTCAACATCATGGTCGAGGAACTGATCGAAGCCGGTGTCGAATTCCCTGACTTGAAGATCAGGGAAATCAATCTCACCAAGGGAGAGCAGTTTTCCGCAGATTTCACCCGCCACAACCCCAACCAGAAAATTCCCGTCCTGATCGATGGAGATCTCAGCATTATGGAGAGCTGCGCCATCCTGCAGTACCTCGGCGAGAAATTCCCGAGCGATCTGCTACCGACAGGTGATGCCCGGTGGGAAACCCTTCAATGGCTCTACTGGCAGGCGGCCAATGTCGGCCCGATATTCGGTAACAAGCTTAGCTATACACGCTACATGGATGATGTTGACGAGGTAGCCAAGGCCCACCCGCTCGAAAGGTTCGGCAGGGAAGGACGTCGACTGGCGTCTGTCCTCAACAATCGCCTCGAAGGCCGGGACTATGTCTGCGGTGATAACCTCACGATTGCCGACATCGCTATCTATCCCTGGGTGCGTGGCTGGAAGTGGAGCAAGATCAACATGACGGATCAACCGAACGTCATGGCCTGGATCGACCGAGTGCGAGCAAGACCTGCGGTGGGCCGGGGTCTTTCCTACGGCATGCCCGAAGAAGAGATCGACCAGTGGAGTGAAGAGCGCAAGACCAGTTACCGAAAGAGCGGCGCCACCATTGCTGCCAACGAAAACCTCAGAACGGAGACCTGATTCATGTCGTCAGATTACAGAATATTCGGCTCGGAACTTTCACCCTACTCCGTCAAGGTACGATCTTACTTTCGCTACAAGCAAATTCCACACGACTGGATCCCCCGTAACAACGACTCAGAGGAGGAGTACAAAAAGTACGCGAAGATCCCGATCATCCCTCTTGTTGTCACCCCTGAAGGCGAAGGACTGCAGGACTCCACACCAATCATCGAAGCCATCGAGCAAAGATTCCCAGAACCGTCCATTCATCCACAGGACCCGCTTTGCAACTTTGTTTCAACCCTGATTGAAGAGTTCGGTGATGAATGGGGCAACAAGTGGATGTTTCATCTGCGATGGGCAAGAGAGGAAGACTGCCACAGCGCAGGGGGCAGAATCGCAGCCGCTAATGCACCCGATGCTGATGAAGCAACCCGCATCGCCATACGGGACCAGATTGTCAGCTTTATGAAGGGTCGTGTCGTCTTTGTCGGCTCAAATGAGCAGACCGCGCCGCAGATTGAACAATCATTCGAAGACAGCATCAGGCTGCTGGATGCTCATTTGAAAGATCGTTCATACCTCTTCGGCGAAAAGCCCGCTTTCGCTGATTTTGGTCTTTGGGGCCAGGTCTACTGTGCATGGACCGATCCCACCGGTGCCGCATTGATTGAAGCCAGGACGCCACATCTGCTCGATTGGATTCACCGGATGCTCTGGCCAACCAGCCATGGGGAATACGAGTCCTGGGAAACTCTTGAGATCACACTGCTGCCCTTCCTGACCGACCAGATTGGAGAGCTGTTTGCACCCTGGACGGTCGCGAATTCCGCCGCCATGGTTGCAGGCCGGGAAGAGTTTACCGTAGACCTCAAAGGCCAGCGCTTTACCCAGGTGCCCCAGAAATATCACCTCAAGTCTCTGCAGGTGTTACGCGACAAATATGCTACGGTTTCCGCTGACGAAGAACTTTCGAAAGTCATGCAGGCAACTGGCTGCCTGACTGCACTTGAGGAATAAAGGAGCAGGCCATGACCAATGACGTTTCCAAATCAAACGCGCTTTATGAACGCGCCAAGGCGCTAATACCGGGCGGCATCTATGGACACTACGGTTACTACGTCCGAGAGACCGGCCCGAAGTTTTTTTCCAAGAGCGACGGCTCGCATTTCTGGGATGTCGATGACAATGAATACATTGATTACATGTGCGCCTATGGGCCCATGATCCTCGGCTACAACCACCCCAGGGTTGACGAGGCTGCACTCGCGCAGTTGAAAGCGGGCAATACTGTCAGCCTGGCATCACCGGTGATGGTTGATCTCGCCGAAACGCTGATCGACATGGTGACGGCTGTGGACTGGGCGCTGTTCAGCAAAAATGGCGGCGACGGTACCGCACTGGCGGCGCTCGTGGCACGAGCTGCAACAGGCCGCAAGAAACTGGTCAAGATCACCAATGGCTACCATGGTGTCGCGGCCTGGATGCAGGCTGAAGGAAGCCCGGGTACGACTCTGTCAGACTCCGCAGAGGTGATAGAGATTCCCTGGAACGATATCACTGCATTGCAGCAAGCGATCGACAAGTATCCGAATGATATCGCCGGTTTTATTTCTTCACCCTACGACCACACGGTGTTTACCGATAACACCTTACCTGCCGAGGGCTACTGGCAACAGATTGAAACGCTCTGTCGAAAGAACGGTATCGTCATTATTGTCGATGAAGTCAGAACAGGTTTTCGAATTCACTTGAATGGTGCCAACGTTGAGTACGGTTTTACCCCGGACCTCATCTGTTTCGGTAAAGCCATTGGCAATGGCTACCCACTCGCCGCACTGACAGGATCAGATGCACTGAAGCAGGCGGCGCAGGACGTTTATTTTACCGGCACCCAGTTCTTTAACGCAGCACCAATGGCAGCCGCACGTGCAACGCTGCTTGAACTGCAGAAGATAGACGGCGCCAACCAGATGATCGCCTACGGTAATCGGCTGAAACAAAGCATGATTGATATTGCCTCGTCTCACGGCTACGAGCTGAATGTTTCCGGCGTTCCCGCCATGCCCTACTTTCGCCTGACCAATGTCCGACGCAGAACTCACGCAGCGTGGATTGATGAGTGCGTCAGACGTGGCTCGTACATGCTGGCGAATCACAACAATTTCATCTCTACAGCTCACAGCGATGCTGATCTTAAGCGCACTTTGGAAATTGTCGATGAGGCGTTTACTGCCATGGGACCGGCATCTGCACAACCAGAGGTTACGGCCTCAGCATGATTGCGGCTTATTGCTGGCCTCAAAGTGGCAAGGCTAACGAAAAAATTGCCCTTTACTGTCACACAGATGCAGACAGTTTTCAGATTGAAGTCATCAGGCAGGGTGCTGTCGATGACTCCGTCTTAACTGAAACGGATATTCCGGGACAGGCACAGACAATCACTGACACTTTGGCTGCCGATGGTTGCAACTGGAATCAGTCTTATGAAGTTGCCATCGATCCCAACTGGCCTGCCGGATTCTATCTGCTGCGCCTGCAGGACAGCGACGGTAACACCGCTGATGCTTTCTTTGTTGTCAGGCAAGAGCATCCTGCAGAAGCCATGCTGGTGCTTTCGACCTCAACCTGGAACGCCTACAACGTATGGGGCGGACTCAGCTACTACACGGGCGGCTATGTTGTTTCACCCATGCGACCATTACAGCCCGGCTTTCTGACCAAGGGCAACCCCTATATCAATCGCATCGCTCGCTTCAAGGAGTGGAAGCCCGAAGATAGAATGGCCTACTTCGGTGCTGGCTATGACCCATGGACCATGGCCGCGGGCTGGTCTAACTGGGAACTCTTGTTTGTCCAGTGGGCTGAGCAGCAAGGCTACAATCTGAACTATGCTGTCAGCCAGGATCTGGATCAGTTCCCTGATCTGCTTGATGGTCACTCTGCCTATATCTCAGTCGGGCATGACGAGTACTGGTCAGCCGGTATGCGAGACACCGTAGAAAACTATATTGATGCGGGTGGTAACGCCGCTTTCTTTTCAGCCAACACCTCATTCTGGCAGGTCAGATTCAGTGACGACTATCGGCAAATGACGAGTTACAAATGTCAGATCAAGAGCGACCCGGTTTACAACCCGAATTCCGCCCCAAGCCTGGCCACTATGTGGTCCGATCCGCTGGTGGGCCGACCGGAAAGCCAGATGACCGGGGTCTCTTTTACCCGGGGCGGTTACGCACACATGCCCAATGCACCTGACGGCACGGGTGGTTATACGATCAGCCAGCCGGATCACTGGGTATTTGCGGATACAGGCCTGAAGTCAGGAGACACCATCGGCGATGATGACGTGGTGGTGGGTTATGAGTGCGATGGCTGTGAATTCAAATCTGAAGACGGCCGGCTTGTTCCGACCTATGAAGACGACACGCCCGAGGGATTCGAAATTCTCGGAACAGCCCCCACCCATCTTTGGGAAACCGAAGAAGCCCCTGGCAATTTAGCCGACAACTATATCGGCGAATTGAACTGGGTGGCCGAAAGAATTGGTGGCGCCGACACACCTGAAAACAGAGAAAGATTCACGGCCGGTCATGCCGTCATGGGTACCTTCAAACGAGGTAAAGGTCAGGTGTTTACTTCGGGTTCTACCGATTGGGCTTATGGTCTGAAGGATAGACAGGTCTCAAAAGTCACGAACAATGTCTTAAGCCGTTTTATTAAGGGCGAGTAGAAAACGTCATGTCTCAAGCACCAAAACAGCCGGGACGTCTCGGCAACCCGAATCTGACTCTACGTGACGACCCCCGCGCAGACCCGCGAATGATACAAGCCATGGAGCAGCTTGGCCTGCTCGACGCGGCACCGATACCAATCAGCGCCGAATCTGGAATAGATGAAGTGTTGGCATTCTGCGATATGGCTGAAGAAGGTTACGAGATGCTGAACAACACTGTCACCAGCGACTGGCCGGAACTGACAGGCGTTTTTCGCGAAACAGCCGTGATCAAAGGCGTCGACGACAACGACATTACACTTTATATCCACCGCCCCGAGCGCCACGCCAATCAGAGCGATGAAAAACTACCTGGTATTCTGCACATCCATGGTGGCGGCATGGTGCTGATGTCGGCCGCGGGCTCGCTCTACGACCGCTGGCGCGGCGACCTCGCCGCAACTGGCATGGTTGTTGTCGGTGTTGAATTTCGTAACGGAGGCGGCAAGCTGGGGCCGCATCCCTTTCCTGCCGGTCTAAACGATTGTGCCTCGGCGTTGGGGTGGATGAACGAGAGCAAAGCCTCTCTTGGCATTTCAGGCATCGTCATCTCCGGAGAATCTGGTGGCGCCAACCTGTCCCTGGCAACCTGTCTGAAAGCGAAACAGGACAATCAGTTGACCGCCATCGATGGCATCTACGCGCAGTGCCCGAATGTCTCAAATCGCTACCTCGACAAAGACCCTGCCCTGCCGTCGCTCTTTGAAAATGATGAACTGGGTCTCAGCTGCTCAATGATGGCAGCGCTGTTTAAACTCTATGATCCTGAAGGAGTTAACGCGACCAATCCTCTGGCGTGGCCCCTTCACGCCAGCCAACAGGATATGCAAGGCCTGCCGCCCCATTTCATTTCAGTCTGTGAACTTGACCCGCTGCGTGACGAGGGCATCGCCTATACCCGGAGACTGGTCGAGGCAGGTGTCACAGCCAGTTGTCGAACGATTAACGGTGTTACCCATGCCGGGGATATTTCCTACAGGGCTGCAATGCCCGAAGTGTATGAAGCGACGATAAGAGACATCAAGAGCTTCGCAGAATCCGTCTGCGGGACGTCTGTGGATGATTGAGAACTGGCAGACAACTGCGTTTACCCGGGTACCGGACGCCGTGAATGAAATCCATGGCGATAAACTGGCACAGAAGAAGTAGTTCAACCTTCATGCAACTTCTTCATTGGCGATGATTTGATTATATCAGGAAGCTAATCTGCCCTGACGAACTCAGGATAAACTTCGAATGCAGTCTCCAGATCATAGGCCAGCCCATCAAGGACCGACAGCCAATTCAACCTTGGTTGGCTAATCAGGGCGACCGAACCTCCTACTCGTTCTGATCTTTTTTCAGCGCATCTACAACACCACTCAACCGACGCTCCGACACACCGCCATCCGATTTGCTGAGCTGTTGCGCCATATCCATCATCATGTAATTGGAATGAGACGCTTCGATATGTTGCCGGTAACCCATGACATTCTGGGCGGCATTGATCGAATGCTTCACCATTCTCAGCATCAGGGCGCATTAAACAATTGAACATGCGACGGCAAAAACTTTGCATCCTCTGACGCGACGATCAGATCCATGCAGGATGCGATCATAAAGCCACCAAAAATACAGTAACCATGCACTGCGGCAATGGTCGGTTTTTTCACATCACGCCAGCGCAGGGAGTCTTCAATATACAGATGCCAGGACCGGTTCAGCTCACCCAGTGTACCTTTACCGAAAGCCTGCCTGGCCTGATCTTCGAGCATCAGAGCCGACTGGGCATTCTTTTATTCCGGCCGATTCAGCCAGATGGTCGCAATCCTGTCTTTGCGTTCAACTTCAATATGACGGTAATTCTTATTCTCGTTCGTCATGTGTTTTCCTTTTGTATGCTTCTTCTATGCTGCCCCCGGCAGATTATCTTCAACGCGTCTGAACATCTTTCTGTATATCATCATAGCCAGAGGTGTTAGCGCCGCAATCAACCCGATCCACACCCACACCATGTAATGCTCGGGATAGTTTCCTGAAGCGTTTTCCTGCATATAGTTGGCCAGCAACAAACCCGACAAGGGCCCGGCAAGCAACTGCCCCAGGAAGAAAGGCAGATAAGACAGCGCGATATAAGCCCCCTCCTTACCAGGCGGCGCAATCTCCGCTGTAAACTGCATCACCCTGGGAGCCCAGATCGCCTCACCCACGCTGAAAAGGCCGATAAAAATTACCAGCGAGAGATAAAACGGATGCCACTCACTAGCAGGCAGGGACAGCCAGCGATCAAACACGAGCTCACCGAACCCTGTGTCAACCAGCGGTATGAACGTTTCGGGCGACAGGGTCGCAATCCATATTGATGCGGCCGAAATCGCGCTGCCAACAAGCAGCATCGTGTAGCTGCGAGCCCGCACTGTCAGGATCGCGAACAATGGTGTCAGGAATACGATGACCAGCGGGTTCAATACGCCATACAGATTACCGACCGGGGCACCGTCGCCAAAAAATCGAATGCCGTAAGTGGGGAAGGTCAGCAGAAACTGGATCGATGCGACACGGATAAAGATCGTGATGCCGAGCGCCGAGATAAACCACCAGAAGCGACGCTCCCGCATCACTTCAAACAGCAGGCGCCCTGTTTCCCGGACTACCGAGCCAGCGGCTGTCCTGACAGCACCCAGCGAAGCAAGAACCTGCGGCTTGTCCACCGGCAAAAAACGGACGCCTGCTTCCGTCATCTCGACATTGTCACGTAACAGGCTGATGACAATCAGCTGAACAACACTAATACCAAAGCCGACAGCAATAACGAGCTGATAGACCGACACATCCCCGGCGATGGGCAATGTCGTGACAATTGAATAGTCACCGTAAATACCCCGGACGTAATCAAATATCCAGCCACCCGAGGCAAACCCCAGGTTCAGTAATGTGACGTACAGGCCGAATGCCAATGTTGCCCCGGCCTCGGTTGTGAAGCGTTTGACCGCAACCAGCAGCACGGGACCGGCAATCGCGACACCCAATGCCAGCGGAACAAAACCCATCAAGCTCACCAGCCAGACATCGTCCGTAACAACGAGGGCAATTCTGCCGATGAGCAAGGCGAAGATGCCAATCAGGAGCGTCTTTTTGATACCGACAACATCACAGACAGCACCGACGAGCACCATCAGCGCTGAAATCAACACCATCCAGAGACCGACATAGGCGCCTGCGGCAACATCACTCAGGCCAACGTCAAAATTCAGGAACAGGACAAATGAAAGCATGCAGGCGGCAAAGGCTGAGTACTCAACAAATTTACCCAGTAGTACCAGGAACAATTCTCTCGGTGAGTCACCAAGACCGCGACTGTAAGACCTGACGATCGCAACAAAACCGGCGAACAGTATTGCCGCCGCAACGACCAAGAACAGATCCAGCCCGTTCAAACCCTATCCTCTAACCTGCTTCGGCCCGTGCCCACTGCAACGCTTCATCACTGGCAACCCAGTTGATGGCATTTTGCAGCAGATGCCGATAATTCTCGTCGGCGTAGTTCTCCGGGCCATGGCCTCCCTGAAAGTAAGCGATGGGACTGTTGCCGTAACTTTTCACCCAACCGACCAGGTTGGAGCCGTCGGCGTGATCCCAGCCTTCACGGTCATTCATGGTCATGCTGCGAGCGGCCTTCGCGGATGAATAAAAGTTATCACCGGTGAATTCATAGTCGCTCGCCAGCAGCGGCACAACGCTGTCTTCAAAGACTTCGAAAAGGTACAGCTCATCAGTCATTGAAAAAGAGGAAGGCAACCCCGCCGTCACCGGATGCTGCCTCAATACCTGTAGATTGTGAGGGGTCTCCATGCGATATCCGCTGTCCGGTACATTTTCATCCCTGACTTCACCAGGAAGATAAAAAAACCTGCCGCCAAGAATCTCGCCATACTCCTCCCAGGCCGGCCAGCCCGCGATAGCATGGTGCAGAAACACCATTCCCTTGCCAGATTCCAACAGCGAGAGAAGATTCTTTTTGTATGACTCGGTTGGTGTCTCGTAGTCAGGGTCCCCGCGGCGGAATCTGATGCCTGGCATGTCGTACATGACAAAGGCGTCATAGTCTGCAGCCAACTCAGGCGAGAAGAACACCCGGGCGGCCGGGTGTTCAACGTGAGTCCAGTTGAAGTCGAGCGCATCAAACAGCGAGAAAAACTCATTCCGATCAAACGGATGTCCTTTGGTTACGAGCAGAACGTTTGCTGTCATCTCTTATCTCATTGAGCAGTAACATGAACAGGCAGGGTTTTGAGACCGGTAACAAAGTTTGACTCCATGATTCTGGGCTCACCGGCAAGTTCAAGTGTGTCGACCCGCTTGAACAACTCCTCGTACAGGTACCTCATTTCCATTTTAGCCAGCAGATGCCCGAGGCAATGATGAGCACCATGGCCAAATGCCAGATGGCGATTGGGTCTGCGGTCGGCAACGAACCTATCTGGATCATCAAAGACTTCTTCATCACGATTGCCGGATGGATACAGCATCATCAGCGCATCACCACTTTTTACCGACTTGCCGCGGAGCTCATAGTCTTCAGTTGCATATCGCATGAAGTGTTTTACCGGACTGGTCCAGCGGATGGCTTCTTCTACAAGTAGCCCCATATCAAGATTGCCTGACTGAACCCTTCGCAGCTCATCCGGGTGCTCAAGCAACGCCAACAGCCCACCTGCTAATGCTGAACTGGTGGTGTCGTGCCCGGCGGTGGCGATGATCACGTAGTAAGAGACGGCCTCAAGTGGGTCAAGCAACCGGCCATCAATTTTCGCGTTGGCGATGGTTGAGGCAACATCATCGGTCGGTTTCGTCCGCTTCTTCTCGGTCAGACTATTGAAGTAATCAAAATACTCTGCGATGGTTTCGCTTTGCCCACCATCAACTGAATCATCGTCGCGCTGCATGTCTGGGTCTTCATTACCGAGAAGTTCCTGGGTTAGTTTCAGCATCAGCTTTTCATCTACAGCTGGCACGCCCAGGATCATCATGATGACCCTGAGTGGATACCAGACGCCGACATCACGAACAAAATCGAGTTCGCTGCCTGATTCAAACATGCGATCAACCGCCTCGCGGGCGATCTGCCTGACACGAGGCTCAAAAGTTTTGATGTTCTCGGGCACGAACCAGTCCCTGGTGAGATCTCGATATTTCTTGTGTTCAGGTTCGTCCATGTGAATCAGCGTACGCAACATTGGGCCTTCTTCATCGAGCTTCCTCTCGATTTCCGGCAGTTCAAGTGCTGATTTGATGGTGTTCGGAAAACTCAAATGCTGTCGCTCAATCTCAATAATGTCGGCGTGTTTTGTCACGAGCCAGAATGGCTTGTAGGTACCACTTTTAATATAAGATACCGGATCATGCTGGCGCATATGTTTGGTCAGCGCATGAAGGTAACTCTCATTTGCGAACGTCGACGGTTTGACGATATCTGTGTAATCCATGGCTCGATGTTACGTCAGGCAGAGACGCGCGGTCTGGTACCAACTCGCTCTCACGCTGCTTTCCTCCTTAATTTGGTTTTATTCCTGCTAACCTAGCTGAAACTGATGCCTTCGAAATCACCGTTATCGCGCCAATCTTTCAGCTTTCGAAAATAACGCGGTGGCCCGCCTCGATAAGCGCGAAAGTATCGACCGTTTTTCATCGACTGTCCTTCGTTGTTGTAATAGCCAGGTGTACAAGGATCCTGCCCCGGCATTGACACCTTCTGACCATCATTGATGATGGCATCAACCCACTCCTGTTCGGCTTCTTGCGTCGCTTCAAGGCGACTGAATTGACGGTTTTTGGCGTAATCCAGAAGTCTGGCCAGCGTTCTGGCCTGTTCGTCAAGATGATGCGGGACATTAAAGGCAATCGTTGACTGAACCCCTCCCAGGACAAAGGCATTCGGAAACCCGTGAACATGCATGCCATGCAAGGTCCTGGGTCCGTCGGCCCATTTGTTGCTGAGCTTGAGATCACCCACACCCTGCAGATCGATACCCACTCGGCGCTGCATAGAGACGCCAACTTCAAAGCCTGTGGCAAAGATGATGCAGTCGACCTCATACTCCGCACCCTGAACGACAACTCCAGTCTCTGTGATGCTCTCGACTCCCTTGCCGTCGGTATCCAGCAAGGTCACATTTTCGCGATTGAAAGTCGGCAGGTATTCATCGTGAAAACACGGCCTTTTACAGAACATATCATAATAAGGTTTCAGTGCCTCTGCTGTCTCTGGATCATCAACCAGGCTGTCAACTCGTGACCGGATTTCTTCCATCTTTCTGTATTGAGCGACTCGCCTTGGGTCGACTCCCAGATCAACGCCCTTTTTACTTTGCCGATGAGCTTCAATCATTTTATGCATCAGATCAGTCCAGCCATCTGCCACCAGATCTTCTGCTTGTGGCATGCCGTTGAGGATATTGGTCAGATTCTCAATTCGCGCCTGCTGCCAGCCCTTCTCAAGTGTCGAAAACCAGGCTTCATCAGTTGGGCCATTACCCCTGACATCAATCGTCGACGGTGTACGCTGACAAACATAAAGGTGGGCAACGCTCTCTGCGATATTTGGCACAACCTGCACTGCAGTTGCCCCACTGCCAATGATGGCAACCTTTTTATCGCCAAGATCACTTAGATCCTGCCTGCCTTCACTTCCGGTATAGGCGTAGTCCCAACGGCTGGTATGGAACATGTGTCCCCGGAACTGTTCGATACCCGGAATCCCAGGTAGCTTCGGCCGAGTCAGATTGCCCGTCGCCAACACCAGATACCGTGCCTCAATTTCATCACCTTGATCCGTCAGAACTAACCAGGTGCAGGTTTCTTCTTGCCAGATCGCATCGACCATCCGTGTTTGTAACAATGCCTTCTCATATAGGTTGTAATGGTCGGCAATTGCTCTGCTATGAGAAAACAATTCATCAGCATGAACGTATTTCTCAGTCGGTACGTAACCCAGCTCTTCCAACAATGGCATATAAACGTAGGATTCAATATCACATTGTGCTCCTGGATAACGATTCCAGTACCATGTTCCACCAAAATCGGCCCCTTCTTCGATCACACAGATATCCGTGATACCAACCGCAGTCATTCTCGCTGCGGTCAGCAGACCACCGAAGCCGCCGCCAACCACAACCATCTCGACACTTGTTGTTCGGCTACTCCTCTCAAGTGGTTGGGAAAAAGGATCATCACCAAAATGAGATAGCTCGCCTTTTATCTCGACAAATTGCTCACTGCCATCGGGTCGAAGACGTTTTTCTCGCTCGATCCGATATTTCTCACGCATTGCTTCAATGGCTTCAGCAAGGTTTTCTGTACTACTCATTTCTCTCCCTTAAATTTCTGCTAAATTTTTTCACCAAGTGATCTGGCACGCTCAAGCCGACTCGATTCGTCACGAGGCAAATGCTTCCAGGCCAGTGTCAGAAAAATCAAAGTGACGACAAAAACCAGCATTGAACTGGACATGGCCAACCGCAATGATTCCGCTGAATCCATACCCTGACTGGCATAAATATCCGAAAGCTGGCCCATGAAGTAGGGGCCAAGCGCCAGTCCAATCATGGTATTAATCAAGATGTAATAGGCACCCGCCACTGCCCGCATCCGCGGCAGCACAAGGTCAGCCGCCGTTGATGGCGGAATACCAGGCCAGGCTGCGCTGAACAGATGCTGAGCAAAAAACAGTAGAAATGCCGTCTGCAAATCGTCTGTATAGATCATCCACAGTACCAGCGGGACTGTCCCGAACACGGCCAGATATCCAACAATCAGCCGACCCGCGGGGTGTTTGGTCTTCGACCAGTCGGCAAAAATTCCGCCCAGCGTAATACCGAGCAAACCGCCAGTGGCACCGCCCAGACCGAGGTACGTGCCGACTTCAGCTGGGTTTGTCTCATGCACACGGAACATCAGTGCCGGTGTCCAGAAGCCAATGCCGTAGGTCACAAACGAGATCATTGGAAACGCAATCATGGTATAGCGCATTGCCCTGGAGCCAAAGATCATGTGGTAGGTAACGGGATCTCTCGATTTCAGTGACTGCGCCCAGCAGAAGGAAAGGTAAACGCCGACACCCAGTGCTGCCCACTGTGGAATGTTGTCAGTCAACCATGCAAGCAAGACCGCGACGATAAGAATGATCACTGCAGCAACCAGGTTGGCCTGCAAAGACGCACCCTGGCGGTGGAGACCAAACAGATTAATCACCGGCATCATCGACACCAGCTCAGTCTTCAATACGGAAAATGGCGCCGGGTGTTCTCCAGCGACAAGGCCTTCGCTAATGCCCCGCTTCGGCTCTCTCAGCGTTCTTACCCAGAGCGCCATCAGTATGCCCGGCAGACCAACAGCCAGGAAGGCCGCCTGCCACCCTGCCAGTTTTAACGGCGCAGTTGACCGATCAGGAAACCAGGTCGTCCAGGTCTCGAGCAGGAAGCCGCCGAGAAACAGCCCAATGCCACCGCCGATATAAGCACCACTGGAATAGATAGCGAGGACTGTCGCCCGCACTCCCGGAGAGTAATAGTCAGATAACATCGAGTAAGCCGCCGGCGAGGCACTGGCCTCACCAATGCCTACGCCTATTCGCAGAGCCGCCAGTGAAGAAAAAGAATGTGCAAAGCCAGAGAGCGCGGTCATCAGGCTCCAGAAAAAAAGCCCGGCAGAGATCAGGCTGCGACGCACCCAGACGTCAGCAAACCTCGCAAGCGGTATCCCGAAAACGGCATAGAACAGCGCAAACACCGTGCCGTATAGAAAACCCATCTCGGCGTCGCCGATGCCAAGATCGGCCTGGATATCCTGGGAGAGGATCGCAAGGATATTGCGATCAATAAAATTGAAAACAAAAACAATGACCAGCACGAAAAGCACGTAATGTGCATAGAGCCCGCCTTGACGGTCTTGTCTCACCTCGCCTTCAGACACGTGCATAAGTTATCGCCACGCCATGAAAAATCGTGCGTTCCTGGCGTGGCAGAAAGTTAAACTGAGGAGCTAATGGGCGCTTACATCTTGTAGCGAAGTTGCACACCCCATGTTCGCGGCGCACCGTATGCGGTGGTGGTACCACCCACCAATCCCGAGTTCAACACCATGACATGGTACTCATCATCACCGGCATTGTTGACAAAAGCCGACACTGATAGGCTCTGATACGCTGCCGGATCAAAGAACACCCTGAAATTTGTCATCGTTCTACTCGGCTCCAGACCGATATCGGTATTCCACAGCGAGTGATGTTGTTCGTCCATGTAGGCAAACTCACCTCTTAGCGTGACTAGACCCACCTCAAGAGGAATATCAAAATCCGCAGTCAGGCTTGCCTGCAGTTCTGGCGCTCTGAGCAGATGATTGCCATCGAGATCGACAAATCCATTTTCCGGCGCCATCGGATCCGCTGCCGAGAAATCCTTGAATTCGGTGTTCAGGTACGAAACAGAACCCGACAGGCGGAAGCGGTCGGTCGCCAGCCAGTCAAACTCAAGCTCCAGTCCCTGAATGTCCGCGCCGGGAGCATTGAGTGTTTCTGTGCCGAGTGGTGTGAACAGGCGGGCCTGGTAATCCTCGTAGTCATAGACAAAGGCAGCAGCATTCACTCTCAGCGTATCTGACAGGTCCATTTTCGCACCGACTTCGTAAGCAGTCAGATTTTCAGGGTCGAAGGGGTCAAAACACGAACCCCCATCGAATCCACCTGAGCGGTAGCCTGTTGAAACCGAACCATAAAGAAACGTTCGATCAGAGAGATCGTAGTCAAACCCAATCTTCCCGGTCGTTTCATTCCAGTCTTCATCGCTTTCCTGGAGAACACAAGTGTCACCGGTAAAGAGATTATCTGTGCTGGTCTGAATGAAGGTTTTCTCATCCCTTGTAGTTCTTACACCCAGGGTGGCTCTTAACTTGTCCGAAATGCTGTACGTTCCCTGGGCATAAAGAGCCCTCGATTCTGTTTCTTCATAAATCGCATCATCCAGAAACAGCAGATCAGGGTCATTTCTGCCGCTGTCCGGAACGATTCTTTCCGCCAGACCTGCGAGGGTGGGGAGAGGTCCGGGAAGTCCAAATGCGGCCCCATAAAAGCCCTTAAAAATTGGTGTCAAGGCAGGAAAGTTGAACTCGCCGAGGTAGTTCGACTCACTTTCATAGTAGTAAGCCCCAAGAATCCAATCCAGGTTGCCTGATGTGCCAATGAGCGTGAATTCCTGCGAAAACTCATCCATGTCTTCAAGGCGGTAGCTATCCAGAAACGGCACGCTCGTGCCGTCAATATCTCTGGTTGCTTCCAGATCCTGCTGGGAATCAGCAGTGATCGACCTCAACGTGATGGAGTCATTGATCTGGTAGTTGACCACCAGCGACACGCCCGAAACTTCAACCTCCTGGTCGTTCGGCGTCTCTCCTGTTGACTTCCAGGGTGAAGGTGTCGGTGTCACCAGCCCGCCAAACGTGTCACAGCAGGGTCCGCTCACAAGGTTTGTAAAAAGATAGACGGGGCCTGTCTGATCAGTGTCAAACAGATCGCCTCGTAAAATCACTTCCAGATCATCGGTCGGAGTCCAGACAGCCGCCGCTTTGAATATGGAGTAATCCTCACCGTCCTCGTCGCGACCGAGATTATTGTTGTCTATGAAACCTTCGCGCTCATCCCTCGCACCTGCGAGACGAACTTTAAAATTCTCGGATATCGGAATATCGCCAGCCAGTTCGTATCGCACCCGATCATAATCGCCGATCATCAAACCCGCTTCGAAAGACGCTTCGTCTCCCGGCAGCCGGGAGTAAATGTTGATGCTGCCACCCGTAGAGTTACGACCGTTCAGTGTACCCTGGGGACCTCGAACGATTTCGACACTTGCGAGGTCAAACATGGCAATGGTAGATGACATAGCGCCACCCTTGTAGACACCATCTGCATGCAGCGAAACACCAGGTTCAGCCATGATTGTCGTGAATTCAACACCAACGCCTCGCATGGTCACAAAGCCCGTTGGCCCCGTTTGATTGAAACTGACCCCCGGGGCCAGATACTGCAAATCATGCATGGTCTTGATGCCACGCTTTTCGAGCTCAACTTCACCAATGGCCGTAATCGAGATTGGTGTGCTCTGAAGGGCCGCTTCTTTCTTTTCTGCCCGGACTATAATCTCTTCAATGACTCTCTCTGACTGTCTTGACTCTGCAAAGCCAGGCACACCAACAACCAACAAACCGAGAATCGCTATCAGTTTCCTGTCAAACATCCTGCCAACAATTGTTTTTTTCAACATGCCCACTTCCCCACACAGATTTTTTTCGATGTACCCAGATATTCATCTACTTTAGACATGCTGTCCAATGCATATTTTGTTATTTGATATGCATTTTATTAATATCTATCCAGGCCGGGATAGCGAGAGTTAGCCGCATTTTTCTAGCTGCCATTCTCTCCAAGCCACTCCGTTTAACCCGGATCTCACGAAAACATGGATCTCAATCAAGTCCCGACCATCGTTCTCATCCTCGATATCGCGGTGGTTGAGATTGAAGCTCTAGTAGCGCCAGGCGGCATAGGAAATGATATCGGTCGGAAATCTACTAGTCAGGTTGTCAGTAACACTCCTGCACATCCGCTGTGCTCGCACTGTGATTGAGGTTAATGCGGTACTTTTCGCATCAATACGAACGCAAGGGGCAGTGTGAGCGACGATCGGGAACTGCATGAGTTCCGCCTCTGTGTACGCCGCCATCTTTGACGCCGGTTGTCCCCGCCTCGCGATGAAGTGCCTGCGAAGATCAGTCAGTGACTCGGTCTGGACATCGGTCCACCGTTCAACCAGATAGGTACTCCCAATCGCGAGGTCAATCGCTTCGCTCGATAAGAGAGAGAAGACCTCCTCGATACCACCTGAGCGAATCTCAATGGCGAGGTCGGGATGAGTACCAGCGAAGGTGCCGATCGCTCGATCGAGGAGAGGCTGATAGGCAATTGGCGCAACACCGATGCGCAATCGGCCGCTTCGAAGATCCTGACGGCCCTATACCCGATCGAGCAGGTTCTCGGTATCCCTAAGGATGCGTTTCGCACCCTCCACAAGCTGCTGCCCGGCATCGGTGGGGCGAACGCCTCGTGCATGCCGCTCAAATAGCTTCGTGCCCAGCATCGATTCGAAGTCGGCGACGCTCTTGGTCAGTGCTGGCTGGGAGATCGCGAGCATTCGGCTGGCGGCCGTGAAGCTCCCCAACTGATCGATCAGCACCACCTGGAGCATCAATCATGCCTTACGCCCCTGACAACCGAGTGATCCATGACGCCGACGCACATATTGTCGAGACGCCCGACTGGTTCGACGAATTCGGCCCGGACATCGTGTCCGCGCCGCTCCGCAGAAGGGTCGAGGCCCATGCGGGAGAAGAAGTGGCGCAGAGTCGAGCCCTCCATGCGGATGCGGACTATAGAGCGAAGGACGAAGCAGAGCTGATGCTCCGAAAGAACTGGCGGACGACGGGCTCTTTTCTAGCACGCGACCGCCCGGGCGCCCTCGATCTCCTCGGCTTCCAGAGCCAACTGATCTTTCCATCGCTCCTGAATGGGTATATCGCGGACCTCGAGCATGGCGACGACATGGGTCTGCTTTACGAAACGGCGGCAACAGGCAATCGCGCGATGAGCGCATTGTGCGGATCGGATCCGCGATTGCTCGCTGTCGGTTACGTTCCCCTGGCCGACCTCGAACGGGTCGCTACGGCGGCCGATCAGGCGATCGCCTCAGGATGCAAGGCGCTCATGATTCCTTCGCGATGTCCAAAGCGTCACGCGACGAGTCACGTAGCAATCGACGCGCTCTGGGCGCGGGCGCAGGAAGCGGGTTTGCCGATCGTCTTCCACGTCGGAGATCCGGATGAGATCGTACCTGAGGCGCACACAAACAGTGGCGGCCCGCTAGTCCCCGGTTTCCATGGCGGCAGCGAGAACTTCACAAGCGTGAGCTACATGGCGCTCCCGGCCCAACCAAGCCTGGCGCTTTCGATGATGATTTTCGATGGCGTGCTCGATCGATTCCCGGAACTGAAGGTCGGCGTGATCGAGCTCGGTGCGAGCTGGATGCCAGGCTTCATGCGGCAGCTGGACTCGGGGATCGATGCGTTCTCAAGGATGGAGGACCGGCTGAAAGCGCTCTCGATGCGCCCCTCCGAGTTCGTGCGGCGTCAGGTTCGCGTCACGCCGTTCCCTACAGAAGACGCCGGTTGGATCATCGAGAACACGGGGCCGGAGGTTTGTCTCTTCTCGTCGGACTACCCGCATGTCGAGGGTGGACGCAACCCCCTTGGTCGATTCGAGCGTAGCATCGGCCGCCTCGATGCTTCCACCCAGGACAGGTTCTACCGTGCGAACTTCGAAGACCTGATGGGCCGCGGCCTAGATGGCCTCGCAACTTAGAAAAGGAGAAGCAGCAGGCGACTGATTCGAACCGAATGTCCTAAGTCATCCACGGCTTCCCGCCGAGCCTCCTCACCCGCAAGCTCGCAGATGCAATCCTGAAGAAACACGGTTACACCGAGGTTTTTCGAACTGAAAACGCTTCAAGATATCAATCCGAAATCTCGGAACTGGGATTGTAGATATCATTTATTCATTTCGGAAAATCTCGAAATCTATGTTGGGAAGAAGTGTCGAAGTATCATTCGCGGGCGACCTTGCGATTATCACATTAATACCCGAGGACATTATCGGGTTAAAAATCCAGGCAATCGCGACTGATGAAGATCCCACTGCCCGGGACAAAAGCGACATACATGCCTTCCTGAATGTGAGACATAAAAATGGTGCGCAGATAGACGGGCCATTGTTAGATGAATATTGCGAATTGTTTGACTTTAAGGACCTGTACGAAGCTCAAGACCACCCATGAACAAATTGAGTGATCAAGAAAAGAACGAACTTAAGGACGACGCCCGGTCGATAAGCAGACGGGCAGACTACAAACTTCTCTCTGAGCAGACACGCCAAGTAATTCCTCGTCAGGTGAATTTTGAAGATTCGGGTCTTCAATCAGGGCTCGATCACCGCATCCGAGTCAAAAATTGCGGGTTTCTAGAGATTAGATCGAGCCGCCGCGAAAGTCCGAATACAGATGCCAGCACTATCTTCCATCAAAACTCGGCTCTCTCTTCTCCATAAACGCTCGTGCTGCAGCCCGCATGTTTCTGGGAATCAGCACGCTTTGATGTGACATCTCCAGATCCAGCTGTGCGCTATACGAATTGTTCTCAGCAGCATCGATGGACGAACGAATTCGAGTCATAGCTTCCGCTGAGGTACGGCTCAAAATTGCCGTCACTCTCTCAATCGCCTGGTCAAGCTGATCATCTTCAACACATTGCCAGATAAGCCCCCAGGTTTCTGCCTGGTCTGCGGTAATCCGATCACCGAGCATTGATATCCCCAGCGCGCGTGCGCGACCTACCTTATGGGGCAAATTCCAAGTCGTGCCGAGATCAGGCACGATGCCAAGGCGTGGGCCAAAGGTTGCAACGAAGAAGGCACTTTTAGCCGCGATTGCAATGTCACATGCGAGTGCAAGACCAAAACCGCCACCACCTGCTGCGCCGTTAACCTTAGCGACCGTTGGCACCGGGCAATCATGAATTGCACGCATGGCGGGATTAAAGTGATCTTGCATGCCTTGGGTTGGACTTGTCGGCTCAGTGTTTTCAGCGGCACCGGCCAAGTCAGCGCCAGCGCAGAAGCCACGCCCCGCGCCAGTTATCACAACAACGCGAATTGATTTGTCTTCCTCAACCCTAGCGATGGCGTCACGGATCCCAATCATCAGGTTATTATTCATTGCGTTGAGTTTGTTGGGTCGATTCAAGGTAATCGTCGCGATCGACTGATTTGCTTCGTACTTAACAGTGTCATTCATGGGTTCAGAGTCTGGCAGTAAAAAACACAGTGTACCGGCTAATGAAGGTTACAGGGCGTCAATCACAACGGGGTTACAAACGTAGTCGTCACCATGGCGGCAAACGAGCGATAGTTGCCCCAAAACATGATTGAGCAGCGGTTAGACCCAGTTCGTCGGCTAGTCAGCGCAACAGCGAATCAGAGCATCATTGGTAATGGATGCGCTCACGATGGCACTGGAGCGACGTTGCTCTAAAGAGAAAGTCATTGTTCACTCAGATCAAGGAGTCCATTAAACCAGTTCTGAATGGCGCAGCTACCTCAAAGCAGACAATCGGGAAGCGAAAAGGGATGCCTTCGACTACATCGAACTGTTTTTACGCCATCAGACACCTCACATTGTATTCAGCAGTAGCTACCCTTATTATTGCTGGTATATACCCGCATTAAACAACCATGTCCGACGACACCCATTGCCTCTGCATCGAAGTCCGCTCCGCTGCTCAGAAACTCACAAAGCTTTATGACGCAGCGCTGGCAGACTTCGACATCACCATCACCCAGCTGTCACAACTCAACGCCATCCGTAAGCTGGGAGCACCGACGCTGACCGACCTGTCAATCGAAACAGAACTGGATCGCAGCACACTAGGCCGCAACATCCGCCTGATGGAACAACAGGGCCTTGTGGCAATGACCTCTGGTCAGGATGCCAGGACCCGGGTCGTCAAACTGACAAGAAAAGGTCATTCGACGTTGCGGCGTGCCGGACCTGCCTGGTGGCAGGTTCAATCATCACTGATAGACCAGTTGGGACCCGAGAAACGACAACTGCTACAAGAACTGTTGTCTGACATTTCCGGCACCGTACATCCCGGCCACGCCTGACCCTAACTCAAACCAGAACCTCGTAAAGGAGTCGCACCATGACCAAAACAACCAAGTATTCAGTCTGCTCCATCTGTGATATCGGCTGCCAGGTCAGGACCGAGGCTGAAAACGGCAAAGTGACAAGGGTGATTGCCCACGACAATCCGATGCTGGCAAAAAATATCTGCTTTAAGGGCGTAGCTGCACCGCGAATTCACAATCACGAGGATCGCCTCACCAAACCGTTGAAGCGCGTCGGCGAGCGTGGTGAAGACAAGTGGGAAGAGATTTCTTTTGAGCAGGCCATGGATGAAATTGCCGAGCGCCTGAAAAAGATCGTGGGCGAATACGGCCCCGAAGCGCTGGCCGTTTCAACATCGGGCTGGAATACGCAGACAACCTACGGCACCGACCGGCGATTCATGAACCTGCTGGGCGCGCCAAACTGGACAAGTGGCGTATCGCTTTGCGCAGGCAATACAGCAGCAATCAACAAACTGACTTATGGCTGGTTCCCGATGGGCGACTTTGGCAGCACCAACTGTATTGTGCTGTTTGGTCACAACCCCCGCAAACACTCATGGACACCGATCTACAATGCCATCAACGCAGCACGGGACCGCGGTGCCAAGGTCATTGTGCTGGATCCGCGTGTATCCGAACAGGCTGAGGTGTCCGACCTTCACCTGAGACTTCGTGCAGGTACCGATGCGGCCATGTGTCTTGGCTGGCTCAAAGTCATTTTTGACGAGGAGCTCTACGACAAGAAGTTTGTCGAGGAGTACTGCACGGGTTTTGACGAGCTAAAGGCGCGGGTGGATGAATACCCGCTTGAACGCGTTGAAGAAATCACCGGTGTGGACAAGGAACTCATCGCAGAAGCGGCGCGTATGTATGCCACCGCCGATGGTGCGATTATCCCGTGGACCCCGATCACCGACATGCAGATTTCATCAACCTCTGCGATCCGCCTCCACTCCATTCTTCGCGCAGTGACAGGGAACCTGGATATTGTTGGTGGTGAAACACTGGGCGGTTTTAACGAGGATTACATCCCCGAGTCAGAAATCGCACTGCACGAGGAACTTGTACCTGCACAAAAGGCGAAGCAGCTCGGCTTTGAAGATCACCCAGCGTATACCTACCGCGCTGCGGAGATGCTGAAAGAATCCTGCGAGCAGGTCTGGGGTTTCCCCTACGCTGACCAGGTCATGGGTTGTCACATGGCAAATCCGACTAAGATTTTCCGCGCTATGGCCAAAGAGGACCCGTACCCCATTAAGGCCTTCTTTGTGCTCGGCAACAACGCGTTGATGAGCTACCCAAACCAACACCAGATTCGTGAAGGCATGATGAACCAGGATCTGATCGTCACCCACGAAATTTTCATGACACCCACCGCAATGTTGTCGGACTACGTGTTGCCGGGGGACGTGTTCACTGAACGGAATCACATTGCCGATTCCTGGAGCTGGTCGAACCGACTGACGTTGTCACAAAAAGTAGTGGATGCCCCCGAAGGGGTGAGCAATACCTATGATTTCTGGCGCGCTCTGGCGCACCGTTTTGGCTTTGGAAACTACTTCCCCTGGCAAAATGTTGAAGAAGTCCTGAACTACCGACTGTCGCGATCAGGCCGAACTTTCGCAGAGTTCGAGGCGCAGGGGTATATGGAAATGCCTGCACCCAAGTTCAGGAAATATCGCAAAACCGGTTTCGCAACGCCGTCCGGCAAGGTAGAGCTCTACTCTTCAGTGCTGGACGACCTGGGGTTTGATCCCCTGCCCTATCACCGGGAGGGCCCGGCAACCAGCGAGGAATACCCTTATCGCGTCTTTACCGGTGTGCGTGAAGATCCGTTTTTCCAGACCGGCCAGCGCAACATCAAGGAGCTGCGGGACCGATGCAAGCTGCCCAGCATCTATCTGCATCCTGAGGACGCTGCCCGCGATGGTCTGGTGGATGGTCAGTGGGTCAACCTGGAAACACCCCATGGCAAAGTCACCATGCAGTTATCGATTCAGGCATCCATGAAAACCAGGCACGTGCGGGTTCCGCATGGCTGGTGGTATCCGGAACTGAGGGGCGAAGAGGAACTGGCGGGCGCATTTATGTCGAGCGATGCTGTGCTCTGTTCTGACGATGAAGGGTTAATCGATTACGAACAGGGTATTCCACACTTCAAGGGATTCCCCGGCCGGGTAGTGGCAGCAGAAATGCCTGCAGCACTCAGGGAAGCATCGGCATGACCCAGCGAACCGAACTGCAAAATCGCGTACTTGAATTCAAGTCCGCGATGACAGCTCGCGTGGCCAACAGGTTGTTTTCGTTCAGGCAGACCGGTATCGATGGGTATCTGAAACGCAAAATGCTTGGCACCAAACCAAAAGCAGTCGCTGACAAGGTGTAACCGAAAGGTTAGGGCTGGCCGGCTGCCTCTGCAGTCACCTGCGCAATGCTTGGATGCTGAGCGAGCCGTTCGAGCAGCGAAACCAGCTTCGGCGAGTCTCCCAGCAGATCAACCTCTGCGATTTTTGCCAGTTGCGAAGCCAGGCCAAGGCAATAATACGCGTAGAAGTCAGCGACGGTTATCTCACTGCCACGAATGTAGGGATCACAAACGATCAGACGCTCAACCGCCTTACTCCCCTTGCCAAGGTCCCTGCGCACTTCTTTTTTAGTTTCATCACTGACCGGTTTGTTGAACAGTAGTTCCGGCAGACAGCGCCTGGCGACCAGCTCAATATCGAGTTTTAAATGGCAGGCTAGTTCCATGGCCTTCGCCGCACTAAAGGGGTCGTCAGGCAACAGGCCCGGTTTCAGGGCTTCCAGGTAGTTGAATATTGCAATCGACTCCGACAGGTACTGACCATCCACCTCTATCGACGGCATTTTTCCCATCGGGGATCGCGACAGGTAGTCTTCTTCCTGCGATGGAGGTGCCTTGACCTCTTCAAACTCAATCCCCTTTTCAATCAACAGCGCTTTCGTCAGGCTGTAATAGTTGCTCATCCTGAGGCCGTATAGCTTGATCATTTTCTGGTCCTTGTCGCTTGTCTGGTTATGAAGGGCTTAAGGATAC
>Ga0181568_10000910_pt1 | contig 27046 bp, 16 predicted proteins | sample 101ome_20_FD_133758 | JGI IMG/M metagenome (GOLD analysis project Ga0181568, IMG submission 133758) | Coastal salt marsh microbial communities from the Groves Creek Marsh, Skidaway Island, Georgia - 101404AT metaG (megahit assembly) | ecosystem: Environmental > Aquatic > Marine > Intertidal...
CGAATTCTCTATTTCTCCGGTTTACCTTCTGCAGATAAGAAGCTTATCATGCAGGAGATGGAAGACGGTTTTACCGAGCCTTTTGGTGTTAACCACAAGGGTGAGCGGTACCGTGCAATTCAAATTGAGTTAAACGAAGACGATTGTCTCGTATTGCTTGATTATGTTCCCTCTAGTTCTTCACTAATTGTAGACGACAGAAGCACCAACTCGGACGATGATTCAGACGATGATTCAGACGACGATCTTAATGATGATTTGGATGACGACGAACTAGTTGACGACGACATGGATGAAGACTTCGACGACGATAATTCGGACGACGAAGACGACTCATAAAAAAAGGCCACTATTCCCAGCGGCCTTATCGTTTTTTATGTTCGGATTGATTATGAAAGGTCAGCAACGTTATCCGTTGAACCGTTTTTCATCACCGAGCTGATTCCGTTTTTAGCTCCAGACTCGCTTGAGTACATTTAGAGATGGGAATAATGAAGTAGGATGGAGGGCAACCAGTAATGCGGTGAACAGTGCAGGATCTGCCGGATTGGTATTATCGGCCATGGATGTGGCTAAAGTTTTGGCCTACTTCAAGCACACCGATGACATCATTATTTCCAAAGAAGCGAGGGAACGCATTCTTGACAAACAGCTTGGTTTGTGGGGAACCGGTAAGGGCGATTATGGAACCTACCCAAGTAAGGGCGGAACCAAAGGACCTCAAACAGTAACAGATAGAGCTATTATGAGCATGATGATGATGTTTCCAAACGGTGTCGAAGCGGTCGTAATTACCAATTGTTACAAACAAGACAATGGATCTATGCTCCGAAAAGCATTCGATGCATCTCGGTATAATCCGTGCGAATAACGTCCGTCGACGCAATTATGCATTTCAACCACTGAAATGTGTGTCTTGACTGGAATTTAGAGACTGAGCAATAGAACTCACTACTTTCACGTAGGAATCCAATTTAAGGATAAAGGAGCTCTTTACAATAGTGTTTGTTAACCATGCTGTTCGAACTGTAAATTCTTGGAAGCAACCTCACGAAACCAAGAACTATTCAGAGAGTAGTCGCAGTTAATAATATGAGTAGACAAAGAAGCCTATAAAAACAGAGTAAATAGGATATGATAAGGAAATTTACGACATTCATTGTCGTTGGTATTTTAGTTCATGGAATAGCCAATGGTCAAGGATTAAAAACCTACAAAGGGTCTTACAAGTTAGGGTATGCATCTGGAGAGGCTACTTACACCTACAAAGAGAAAGATTACCAACAAATTAAACATGGCAGTTTCGAATGGAAGCAATCCATAAGCTACCGTGGTGATTATGGTACGGAGGTTTATAAAGGTCAGTTTTTAGACGGAAAACTTAATGGAAGCTGGAGCCACCGAACAGAAATGTCTGAGGGAGGCACAAAAACCAAAATCGAGGTTTTAGGAGAATTCAAGAGTAACGTTCCTAACGGACTTTTTAAAATGAGCCGGGTTATCTCGAACTCAAATGGTACTGCGACTATCAATACCACAGTGAACTACAAAATGGGACAGATGGTAGGAGATGTTAATCTAAAAACATCCGTAAACGGAGGTAACTTGTTAACTACCGGACATTTGAATGAAACAGGGGTCATAACTGGAGAGTTCTTGGTTAAAGAAGGCACTCGAGAGGATATTCTCAAATCGGATCAAAGTGGTGTTTTAGAGCTAATTGTTTCTCGAAGCAACGGTAGAGTTACCGAAAACAAAAACTTTCGGGAACAGATCAATGATGTCCCAACGCAAGATATTTTTTACGATACACTGAGGTTACCACTTGAGTGGTATCAAACTGTGCTCAACCAGTTTTGGAAGGAGGCCGGTTTCGAGAAACTGGAGTATGAAGGGATGATAGATATTGAAGATTTAGGCGGGCCATACTACATAGTCGCACGAAAAAAAGGTGGATTGAAGGCAAGCGGTTTAACTGATATTACTGAATGGGTTAAATACCTCGATAAAATCACCAGTACTGAAGATTGTTTAGCAAAAGTAATTGATGAAGTCTCTGCCGTGATACAGTTGGAAAAACAAGAAAGAGATAAACTCGAAAAACTTCAAAATGGGATTCTGTCCTCCGAAATAGTAACCCGAGACAGCATTATTCGGGTGAATCAGTCTTATTACAACAACTTACTTGAGTTTAACAACTTAAGTCGAGACTTGAGAAATAAAAATGATTCGATGGTTAAGGTAGTCAACAATCGAATGGATGTTGTTCAAATGGCACAAGATAAGATAGAGAAATGTCAGAAGCTGCGAATAGGAGAAAAGACATTCATGGGCGCACGTTTGCCAAGTGAAGTGATAACAATGTCCGATGATTTAAAGCGCTATTCAGAGAGGATTAATAATCTCGAGATACTTACGGGTGAAGAATTTCAAGACAGGTCTGAAGCTTGTCATTTGAAAGTGAGTGCCACTAATATTGAAGCTAAAAATCAAATTTTAGTTGAGACTCTTGCATTAGTTTCATCCTACAAGGGTGAGTTTGATGATGAAAAATTCTCTGATGTACTTGCAGTTTCGGAAGAAGCTATTGAGGAAAGTCATCAATTTTACACACTGAACACAAAAATAGGCGGACTGCGGAATACAGGCTACATCGCGACTTATAAAGGGATAATTGGACCCATGTTATCTGAAGTTAACGGTGTTACGTTCGTTCCCACAATCCAGAAGGTTCTGCCACATATTCTTCGAATCAACAACACGATTGAAGAAAAGATCTCAGAACCCAATAAACTTTACCAAGATATAACCGCGAGTATAAAGGACGATGTTTTTAGTCAGCGTGTAAGGAAAAAATACGATGATGAAATCACTACTTGGTGTTTCGGTGCTACACAAGACTCGGTAGACTTATTAAAAAGAATATCGCATCTCGGCAAATGGCAACGTGAACTGAAAGAGAGAATTTCACAATACAACAGTAACAGCGCTGTTATAAGATCAAAAATAGAGGAAGGAAAACATGCGGAGACAATTCTTGCGAAATATGAATTATTGAGGAATGGCGTAGAGTTGAGTGATAATTATTCTGACCTGATTTTTAAAAGTTTTGACCGAATACTTAAGTTACAAGCGTCAGTGATTTCAATTCTTAACGACGCAAATCAAACAAAAGAGCTGGCAAAAGATTTGAAGAAAATAGAAGACATTGAGATTATCAGTGAAAAGTTGGAATAGGGGTTTCGGAGGTTGTTGGTTATTTTAAACCATTACCATGTTGCATATTTTTCAAACATCTCTGTCTGTCCATTGATAACGGTCTGTGATTTGGTGCTGTTCAAACAACGGCAATTGGGACCCAAAAATATCGTGCTACTTCCCTTTGATTTGGAGTCAAATTTTCCTTTTATATTTGACTCCAACTATCTTCAAGCCTATGAATCATCTCGACCGCGTTTTTCTGAGAAAACTACTTTTATGCCTTAGTATGAGTTTTTTAGCTCACGTCTCTCAGGTGGGAGCTCAAATTGTAAAAAAAACAAAATATAAGAGCGAGGCACACAAGGTAATCTATGTCACACAATATAAAAGTGAGGCTGATATGATAGTTTATGAGACAAAGTACAAGTCAGAGGCAAAACCGTATAGTGGGATTTGGTACTGGACAAAATACGCGAGTGAGGCGAATTGGTTGGTGTATTTTACTCGATACAAAAGCGAAGCCGATTTGGTGATCTACTTCACAAAGTACAAGAGCGAAGCAGGAATGCAGTAGAGCATTTTTGGGTAATAATTTCTCACGCACTTTTAGTTATTTTAGATGATCAAAAAAGGATTTTTTGTTTTCTTAAGTCTGGTCTTAATCCCCGATTCGCAGGTATTCAGTCAGACGACAGAATCATTGAGTATCTCAGCTCCAAATAGTTGTTTTACACAGTTACAACTCATGAAAATGCAGTCCTCAGCAACTACGTTTGTGGACATTCGTGATTTCTTAACTAAAAACCAATGGTCATTTTCCGGGGCAAAAACCAATACAGAATTTAACTATTTCCGACATCCACTGGACTACGATATTGTACTTTTTGAAAACTCATCTTACAGAAATGGCGGGAAAGTTGTCCTCTACACAAAAGCGGTAAAAGCAAAAATAGTCATAGTACATCTCGAGAACAAGGAGTGTTTTTTCAATTTAATGAAAGAGATGGTAAATGAGCCACAGCAGACATTCATCGAGTCAAACATGCTCTTTACGTTATTCAAAAGCAAAGACGTTTGGTTCGAGTTCAGAGAGAGAACGAGCGAGTACGAAAATCAATACAGCGTTTTGGTGTACGATAGAGAAGCCGTGGATCTTGAATTGAAGGAGATTGATACCCGTTTGGCAATAGAAGAGCAAAAGAGAATCTTGTATCAGTCCTATTTAACCAGGGGTGATTCTTTGTTGGAGTTAAATGAAGTTGAATCAGCAAGGAGTCAATTTTTAGCCGCTATGTCGCTCTTCAACACCAACTTAGTTCAGCAAAAGCTGGAGAATGTAAAACAAATTGAGAAACTACTGCAGTTTAGAGTAAAGCGGAAGGAATTTGATGCACTAATCAAATCTGGAGATTCCCTGCTCGAGCTCCAAGACTTTGTTGGAGCAAAAGACGAGTATGAGAAGGCTTCTCTACTTTTTGATGATGACATAGTGAATGGGAAATTCAGAAACCTGGAGAACATTATCCAAGTTGAAAAACAAAAAAAACTAAGAAATAAAAGTAATAAGCTCGTGCAGCGTAGTGATTCTTTTCTAGCCCTAAATGATTTCGAAAACGCTATTTCTACGTTGATTGAGGCAAAATCAGTTCTAGATAATGAGTTGGTTCGAGGTAAAATGCAGGAATGCCTCACCCAGAAGAGAGAGTATGAAAGGTCGTCATTTATTTTAGCAGCGGATACAAAAATGAAGCAAGGCTTATTTTTACAAGCGCGAAAAATGTATTTGACCGCTAATGAGATAAAAACTTCCACCGAGTTGAGTCAGAAAATTTTAGAATCTGAGAGGAAACTATGTTTTTTGAGCCGTAAGACCGGGGATTCACTTGCAAAACTTGGGATGTATAATAATGCCTTACTGGAATATAAAAAGCACAACTTTTGTTTGTCAGAGAATAAATCGAATATCACCCAAGCTAACCTGACACAGCAGGTTTTAAAGGATCGTAAAACGAAAACATTTCGGTATCGCGATCTCAAGCCCGAGAATTATAAAAAATGTACGGGTCTGATACAAAACGACCTGATGACCCAACTTGAAAATCAAAAATCAGGTCATGTGCGGGCCACATTAAAGGTGAACTTTGATACAAACGGGAATGGATTTACGCACCTCAAAGATTACAAATCTGATATTGGACGGTACAACAAATTCTTAGAGCGAACATATTCTGCGGAGTGCCTTACTGCACCGCGAATTCAAAACTTCTATGTGAGTGCAATCGACTCCTTGTTAATCGATGTTTCATGGCGCGTGGAGCGAAGAAAAATCAAATATACCAGTGGTGCTTTATCAGGGGATTGGATGACTAGCGATGTACATAATTCTGTTCTCAAATATTTGAGTAGTCCAAATTCTAATATCATTGGCCTAGCTAATTTCCCGAAGGGTCGGTATAATATCGATGTCAAACAGGTTAGTATCAATGGTGGAGGAAACACAACTCTAATCATTTCAAAGTACCATGCTGTAGGGAGAAGTGCTGCTTTAAATTCGCTGGTGTTACCGGGATGGGGCAAGAAAAGGGTTACATACGGCGAAAAAGGTACAGGTACCATGATCACATTCCTCAGTTCAAGTGCAATTGCAGTAGGCTCGCGTTTGTATTCAATGAATCAGTACCAGAAATACAATGACGAAACCATTCCATCGAAGAGGGATGAGTTTTATACCAATGCAAATTCAAGTAACAAAGTATTTCTTATTGCAGGAGGGTTGTCCGCCACCATTTACGTAACAGATGTCCTGTGGGTTTTAAATCGAGGAAAGAAAAATAAGAAAGCAACTAAAGCATTCAGGAAGCAAGTGCGCAACACACCTTTTGTGATACATAATTATGAAACACGTTAAGAAATACAAAGGTCTGATGTTTTTATTTGTCGGGCTATTCGTCAGTTGTAACGATACTATTTCATGGAATTTAGAAGAAGATCACGAATATGATGGTCAAGATCGTGACACAATAGGTTTTTTCTTTCCTCATATAGACGCACCCCAAGTTAACACTGGTGTGGTACAGAATATAACAACTACTGGTTGTGTTGTTTCAGGCGAGATTATCAAGACGGGCACCAATGGAGTATTAGACTACGGTCATTGTTGGTCTATGAATCCAATACCTGATACAACAGATGATTTCAATAGCCTTGGAGCAACACAGAACATGTTAGTTTACAACAGTAGTGTCGGCAATTTAAATCCCAATACCAATTACTACGTAAGGGCCTACGCCAAAAGCGAATTTGGGGTGTCATACGGTAGTCAGGTTTCATTTAAGACGAGTTCACGACGATGTGGTTACATAGATTGTGAATCGTTAAGTGAATTTAATTACGAAGCTTATGGTAGTTCGTCACTCGCAAAATGGCAAGTAGGTTCTGGCTATCAAGGCAATGGTTTCATTTGTCCAAACTCCACAGGTGGGAAACTCAGCTTCAACACAAACTATGGAAGTGATGTGGTAATGACGTTGTGGCTAGAAAGCTGGGAGGCAGGATTTTGGAAAAACCGATTACCGGCGATTTTTGTAGATGGTGTTGAGCTTGATATTTCCATCGTACAAGGTGAGAACAATGCTGATTGGGTCCAAATTGAGACCAATTCCATTATTAGCTCAGGTAATCACACGGTCGAAATAGAGTTCAGTCCAATTGGTACATTCCGAACATACAAAGTTGATGAAATTGAATTCTGGTGTCAATAGTTTATAGCTGGACAAATGAATTCGTAGGTAACGAGCGAGTAGGTTTCTATAGGCACTAATGTCCTCTTTTGTAATGCTGACGCTAATTAAACTAGCGCCTCAACAACACACTTCCGGATTCAAAATGAAAAGACATCTTTCGATCCCTGAATCGAATCATGTACATGTATGACCCGGCAAGACAAGGTTTACCGTTGTAAGTGCCATCCCATTTTTCATTCCGGTCATCAGTCGTGAATATTTGCTCTCCCCAGCGATTGAAAACGGTCATGTTAAACTCGGTTACGTTTTGAAGGGTTACCAATCCAAATTGATTGTTCAAATCATCATTGCTATTTGGGCTAAATGCACTGGGTATAAGGAACAAGCTCGGTAAATTAACTTCAACTTGTTTCGATATGGTGTCCGGGCAATTCGCAATGTTATTTGCAATCAATACAACATCGTAAACGCCTTGGGCGATGTAAGTCTTTTGCACATTTGGGCCTACATCGGAACTTCCATCACCAAAATCCCACGACCAATCTGAAGCGTTTTGACTCATCTCATCAAAAGCCACTGGATAGTCTACCAAAGGATCGTCGTCTACCGTAAAATCAGCAACTGCGCGAGCATCAATATTCACACCTTGTATGGAGGTGTCCGGACAACCGGAATTTCCAATTACAATCAGGCGGACGTTGTAGGAGCCTGCACTGGTATAGACAGTTGATGGATTTTGATCGGTTGATTGACTGCCATTTCCAAACGACCAATCATACGTTTCGATAGTTCCCGGATTTATAGAGCTGGCATCCAAAAATTCTATAAGGTCATCCACACAGTTGCCGGTCCAGCTGAAACGAGCAATGGAACAAACGGTAGAATCGGTGAGCGTCCATACTCCACGGAAATCGCTCTGACCTGAGGTCGCATTGTTCACGGCTGTGTTTATAGTTCCTATGCCGGGATAGTCCCAGTCTCCCGTCGACGAATTAAGTCGCACAGGCTTCAAGTTAGCTTCAATTATGTCATTGGTGCTGCCTCCGGAAGTATTCCACTCCGCGTCTAAATAGGTAAATCGGTTTTGTGCACTAGGCGCTGAATTATAGCCATCAGATAATACCACCCAGTATCGATCCACCATCTTTTCTGCATTTTCCCTGCCGTATTCGTTTAGCGTGTTCGAAACCCCAGTTGGTAAGTTCCGATTATTTGGGTTTGCCGTGGTGTTGGTTGGATAAGTTGAAATCAAAACGTTACCGCTGTCTGATGCTTGACTTCCTGGAGAGTTAGCCTCCAGCGTATATGGAATAGCTGCAAAAGCTATCGACTGGAACGGAATGGTATAGTCTCCGGTTTGGTCTCTGATGTTCCATTGCAGTTCTCCGTAGCCCGATGACGAGTCCGTCTCAGAAACAATTCCTCCGCCTGAAGTCGTTATAGCCCAGGTCTGATTGTTATTTACAATGAGTCGATTTGAATTCAGGAGTAAAGATCGAGCTCCTAATGATAAAACACCTTTGCGATTCCCTGAATTCCCTCCGCCAACTAGTGCATTTACGTCTAACGTTTTATTTGCGGTGCCTTTTAGGCTTAGGCTCGGGAAACCGGTCATATCAGTACCCGTGATGCGCTGATTTCCACCGTTTAAATCAACTAAACCGTTGTTGGTACTGAATATTGTGGTTGCCCCATTGTTTATCCAGTTGCCTTCAACCCGAATGGTGGCGGTGTCGGTTATCTCGATGATTCCGCCCAAGGAGTCTTTGAAATGACCATTAACGTCGTTAACTGTAACGATAACGTTGTCGCTCATCGTTATTGTCGCTCCGTTGTTAAACAGACCTTGTCCAAAGCCGGATATCCAGCTCCCGAGGAAGAGTGATATGCAGACTATGCGAATCATTTTTTAGCGCTATCAAGCAATTGGTAAAGCTCGTTTATTGCCTCCCGTTGTTCCGCCAATTCAGCTTTCAAAGCTTCGTTTTCATCCGCCAATTCTTGCATGCCCTTTGTGAGAACCGGCACAAGTTCCTGGTATCGGATACTCATCATTTCATCCGGATTCTGCGGTACATCTACCACCTCCGGTACGAGTTTAAGAACTTCCTGTGCGATGAAACCTATGCTCGTATTGGAGTTGCCTTTGTATCGATAAGAGGTTGGTCGGAGCGCCCGAACCACATCCAAGCCGTACGCTAAATCCGATATGTCTTCTTTCGCTCGGCGGTCTGATATCGAACTCCAACTCGTACCATTTGCAGCGAGCTGAACACCCGTAGTCATGCCTGCATTGGTGAAGAATCGATACCCACCGGCAAAACGCGTCGTGATTTGATTGTTTGCGGAACTTTGAACTCGAGTTGCGGAGCTAATATCTCCCAATACCATAGCGCCTGTGTTCACAGCTTTAGTGTAACACCCAAAAGCAGAGGAGTAACTGGCACCCGCGTTGGATCGATACCCCAAAGACATAGCATAAATCGCTGATGCGGTGTCGAGATAACCAATGGCTACAGATGAGTTTCCGGTTGCTCTTGCACTATTTCCCATGGCTACTGAATAAGCACCAGACGTGGCGCTGGTTGACCCAATTGCCGTAGAAGCAACTCCTGCCGCATCGTTAGCGTAACCGATTGCGGTAGCATAGCTGGCTGATGTTGAATCGTAATGGCCAATCGCAGAACTGCCAATGGACTTGGCGTGTGAACGTGTTCCAATAGCGTTTGAATAATCCCCTTCCGCATGTGCATAGAAGCCTCTTGCTTGGGCGTAATCTCCATCCGCCAGAGCCGCATATCCTTCCGTGATGGAATAATTACCCGAAGCTGTACTTGTAAATCCTTGTGCAAGAGCACCTACGCCAGTGGCATAAGAACTTCTACCTAGGGCTGTTGAGTAATTCCCAGTTGCTTTTGAATATGCTCCGATTGCAATCGCCCCAATCGCCGTGGCAGAATCTGTTTCACCGATGGCTATCGCACTATTGGCTGACGCTACGGAGGAACTCCCTATGGCAACGGAAGACGTGCTGATACTTGTATTACCCTCCCCAATGGCTATTGAATACGTACCTCCTGAAGTATCGTTATAGCCAATGGCAACGGAGGCAGTATTGGTGGCATCGTTGTATGCTCCAAGAGATATTCCGTAAGCCCCGGATGCTTTGGTATAGAAACCAGCGGCAATGGATGTGTTCCCATTGGATTCTGAATTCCGACCTAAGGCAACGGCGTAGTTCCCGTTAATTTGATTTGCTGATCCTGCAGCAAACCCGGCATCCCCATTTACTTTGTTCGAGGTACCAATGGCGCCTGCAGACGTTCCGCGAACTGAATTTCCAAACCCAACAGCCATGGCATAACTGGACATCACGCTATCTCGAAACCCATATACAAACGAGTAGCGTCCGGTATCATAACAGACATTACCACCAACTAGAGAATAATCGCCTAGCACTTTGTTGGTATGGCCAAGGACAAAACTGCTAAACGCCTCATTGTCGTTGTTATAACCCAGCGTTGCCCCAAAATTTCCCGTTACTTGGTTTAACCGTCCGAGACAAGTCGCGTAGTCGCCGGAGACATCGTTGTTCATACCAAAACTTACTGAGTTGATTCCTGTTACCGTGTCATAATATCCAACGGCTACAGATCGATCTCCGGATGCAGTGCTGTAAAATCCACCTGCGATAGAGTACAGACCTTCAGCAGAAGTGATATATCCTAAAGCGGTTGAATAGTTACCGGTGGCATTGGTGTATCCGCCTGTTGCAAGCGAAGCCGAACCTGAGGCTTCACCTCCAATTCCAAGTGCCGTACTGTATAGTCCTTTAGCCTTGTTGTTATAACCAAATGCAGTAGAATAACCGCCTATACTATCGTCATTCCAGTTGTCGGTTAGAACGTAACCCGCACGGAAGGCTGCTTTGCGCGGATACCAGAACATACGCGTTCCGTTTCCCGTTGTGGTGAGTTGATTACCAAAGTTGTAATTCCCTTTGGCCATAATTCCCCCATCTGCAAACGATCCGGACCGCTCAATGCTCAACGTGAATTCGGGCGTATTGGTCCCAATTCCTATCTTATCCGTGAAGTCACCATTGTACATCGCTCCGTTGCCCAGCCCAAGCCAATCTTGATCGAATTTAGACAGCACGATAAAGGTATCTTGACTTAAGAACAGGGTGTCATTCTGCCATCGTATATGCTGGATCTCGTTGGTATCGTTTTCTTGTTCAATGATTACATAGGAGTCTTTGCTGAGGTAAAGTGTATCGTTTTGATAAGTAAGGTGTTGAATCTCATCTGTAGTATCCTCTTCCGGCAATGGAATCATTCCGGCGAAGGTGAGTTGTCCCATGTCGTTAACATCAAAAATGGGGAAGCTATCTGTATTACCGTATCTACCTGCTGTGACACCGGTATTTGCAATATTGATTGTTCCATTTGAGTAGATGGTTCCACCGTCCAAACCATTTCCCGCAGTTACCGACCACATCAATGGCAACCAACGGTTAACATCATAGTACCAGAAACCAACCGTATCGTCGGTTTGATAAACCAACAAGCCGTTGGCAGGAGAGGCTATGGCTAAACGTTCTGATTCCAACATTCGAGGAATGAGCAACCCACTTGTGGTCGACTTAATATCAAGCATGGCAGAGGGATCCGGGATATTCCCGGTGTCACTTATTCCAACGTTTTGAGCGCTGGTAAACCCACCAATAAACAGGCAGGCGAGGAGAGTAAAAAAGATGTGTTTTTTCATACTACTACAGGTTTTGACCAGAAGCAATATACAAATTGATAAGGAATCGCTAGTTAGATGTGGTGTCTCTTAGAACAATAAAAGCCCGGACGCATTTGCCCGGGCTTTTGAAGATTTATTTAAGGTTGTTATCGCTTGATTACCTTGATGGATTGTCCATCAACGGTAATGAAGTAGATTCCGGTTGAGTCACGGCCTTGTCGTTAAGCTTACCAAGGCTCTGTTTTACCCCAACCTCACCGGGACGGATGATGGAACACGAGGAAAAGAATAACAGCGATAAAATGATTAATGAGAAGTTCTTCATAATTGGACTAGATTGTTTCTATTCATACAAACAAAACCCGTTTTGAATAGATTTAAAATCAGCGACATACGTCATTACTTTTGATTATGAGTTCCATATGATTCTGTAATCTCAACATCAAGGTTAAAACTAGTATCTTTGAAAGTAATGGTCTTTTCATGTATTAAACTACTTCGTTCATGTGTCATTGCACTGTTAACGGTCGCCTTCACGCTGACCTCAAATGCACAAACTTTAACTCTTCGGTCGGGGAACTTCCAACTGAAAAGTGAGTATTCGTTTTTTAATAATGCAGGTTCCTTTGTTGTAGATACCGTCAATCAACAGGGGGCTTATGCAGTTGGGCTGACTATTGGAGATAACGCCGTACCCAATTCGACTAATGGGATTAAAACTCGTGGTTTTATTGGCGGAAATGCATACTACGTTTGGGTTCAATCATCGGTGCAAAAAGGCCAGCTAGCAGATGCCGGTCTCATTGATTTATACGCCATTCAACCAGAATGGAAGATTGCACCGGATTTAAAAGAAACGATTGAGCAAATCAGTGACACAACTCTGTGTTCAATACGCGGTTTCTCCTTTTTACCAATACAACATGTTATTTCAAGCATGTCGGAAATTGATTTTGATTTCAGAATACTTGAAACCGAAGCATTAGCGAACTCCATCACCTTTGAAATTGAGCAACGCAATTTCGCGAACTTGTCGGAACTAGGATGGTTTTACTGGTTTGAACTTCCTCCGCCACCTGTGGAGACCAATAACCTGCTAGAACGGACGAATCACCGTGTTCCGGCCATCGAAGCTGTTAGCGGCGTGTATGGCTTGTCCGGCAAACGCGTGATTGTTGGTGAGTGGGATGGCTCCGGTGCACAGAAGCATATCGACTACGATTATCATCACACCCAAGTTGAGGCATTCACGTACAACAGCAATGGCGCTCACGCCACACACGTTGCAGGAACCGTTCTAGGCGCCGGCATCATAGATCCGCAGGCGACCGGAATGGCACCAAATGCAGAATTGGTAAGCTATGATTTCCGGGGAAATATCCCAGTTGAAATGGACTCCGCGGCGTCTAAGTACGGCATAGAGCTAACGCAGAACTCATACAGTTACGGGTCTAGTAATGACCGTTGTAGTGTACGCGGTACTTACGATGGTACCAGCACAGCGCTTGATGTGCTCACCAATAAATACGACTACCTCCTTCATGTGTTTGCCGCAGGAAACTCACGATCAAGCAGATGTTTGAGTGGTGGCTACGGTACGGTGCATAGTGGGTTCCAAGCGTCAAAGAACTCTTTAGCGGTTGGTGCGCTTACCAGAACGGATGGAAACTCGTCGTTCCACTGCTATGGTCCTGTAAAGGATGGTCGGTTGAAACCAGAGATTTGTGGTGTAGGAGTTAGTGTATACAGCACTTACCCGTACAACACATATCGCGGAGGGTACAGTGGAACATCTATGGCTTGTCCCGGCGTCTCAGGAACTGCCGCGTTAATACACGAACTTTATCAAGACAGCACATCAAAGCAAATACCCGCACACTTACTCAAAGGCAGTTTGTGTAATGGTGCGGACGATATGGGAAGAAGCGGGCCGGATTATCAATTTGGTTTTGGTCGGGTAAACGGGAGACGCACAGCGAACATCATTGCGAACAAACAGTACAAATTAAACTCCGTACGCAATGGAGGTGTTTACACCGATACCATTTTTGTCCCAAGCGGCACTCACCAGTTGAATGTGATGCTTTGCTGGAATGATCAAGCGGGTAATCCATCGTCATCAACTATGTTGGTGAACGACTTGGATTTAGAGCTCGTAGATTCAGCCGGCAACGTCATTCTGCCCTGGACGCTTAACCCAATTTTGTTTACAGCAACCGCACAGCGGGGTAGAGATTCCTTGAATCCAATTGAACAAGTCACTGTACTCCCTTCATCACCGTATTATCTTGTTCGAGTTCGCGGGAAACGTGTAGTGTCTAGCACACAAGACTTTTCAGTTAATTGGTTGTTCCAAGACTCTTCGATAACAGTGATTTATCCGAACGGAGGTGAACATTGGGAATCTCCTTCGAACTCTAGCCGAGCTCAAACCATCCGTTGGGATACCTATGGTTTGAATGGAAGCACACGCGTGGAGTTTTCTGCAGATTCAGGACAGACCTGGACAACCTTAGCATCGGTTGCATCCAACAGAAGATATTACACATGGGCGAATGCAAGCTCGAGTCTGAATACACCCGGTGCACGAATACGTGTGACCTGCCAAGGGAAGACAGACATCTCAGATAACAATTTCAACATTGGCGGTACGGGTCCTGTACCGCAAGCAAAAATTTGCAGCGGACAAGTCCACCTCAAATGGAGTTCAATCAACAGTGCAGCCTATTACAAAGTGCACCGAATGATTGAAGGTCGTATGGTCGCTTTTGACAGCAGTGTCACGCCATTTTATACCGTTCGAAATCTAGTAAATGACAGTACCTATTGGTTTGCGATTTCGGTTGTATATCAGTCGGGATCTGAGGGTCCACGGAGTAGAGGGACCTCATTCAAACCAATACCAGGAGTGGATCCTGTGAACTTTGTTACACAGCCATCAGACGCAAGAGTTTGTGCAGGCAATAGGGTTACGCTACGAGCAATTGCATCCGGAAGTACATCGATTTACACGGAATGGCAAAGAAGCACGGATGATGGAGAATCTTGGGTGGATTTAAACAGTGTAGATACACTTTTACGACTGGCTCCAGTTGATATCAATCAGAACGGACACCTTTATCGTAAAAAAGGGGTTAATCAATGTGAGGATACCGTTCACAGTAGATCGGCATTGATCCAAGTAGATACCTTGTTGGATTATGAAGTAGTTCACGACCGGATAGCGGTTTGTATTGGTCAGGATACTGTAATTCGAGTTAATGTGAAAGCCTCCAATTCTCCAACTATTCGGTGGAAGTACAAAAAACGGGTCACGGATAACGAGTATACCGTTGGTTCGTTCGACTCACTGTCTTTATTCAATATTAATGAAGGACGCGAAGGATATTACCGAGCACAGGTGAGTAATACTTGCGGTCTTTCTCCAAGACAAGACTATACATATCTTGAAGTCCGACCGCAGTTGGATCTTACATACAATGGGAAAGACACCAGCTGTGTTGGTGAGACACTCTCAATGGATTTGAATGCGACCGGAGGAGATAGTCTTGCCTATGATTTTTGGTGGATATCAGACAGCGATACTGTACGGCAAAAGTCTTTCAACTTCACGCCTACAGAAGATGTTTCTTGGATAGGGTATGTCTTTGATAACTGTTCATCTGATACCATAACAACTCGTGCCGATATTTCGATGAGAGACACGCTGCGAGCTGAACTGATCTCAAATTTAGATACGGCGTGTTATGAGCAAGAAGTTCGACTAGAGGTTCTCATCACCGGTGGAAAGAAAGATTCTTATGATGTAAGCTGGCTAGACGGAGATAATTCGCGAATTCGGGTTATGCAATTCACAAATGACACGTTGATTTATCTGGGTGTTGGTGATGGTTGTACCAAAGACCGAGCATATGCATCTATCGAAATACCCGTTAGGGCGCCAATCGAATTGAACATCCTTAGGCCGGATACCGTTTGTGACGGAGAGCTTGTAACTTATACGGCGGATGTGGAGGGAGGTAGAACATCTACCTACAAATATTTCTGGAATGATGTTGCCGGTAATCCCGATTTGTCGACCGTAGTATCAAAAGGAGAGGTGATTAAGCTTGAAGTATCCGATGGTTGTACACCACAAAATGGAATAGAGTTTAAAAGTGTTTTTGTTCGAGATCCGTTGTCGACTCAATCGTTTGATTCCGTACTTACCATCTGTACCGGACAGACTGCTTCTTTCGAAGTGATTCCTGCGGGGGGCAATCCGTCATCTTACGTTTTGACGTGGTTGGATTCAGGTTTAACTAACTATCAACGCACCGTTAAACCAACTGATACATCATCCTACCTATTTGTCTTAGACGATGGTTGTAGTAATCCCGGAGTTTCCGGTAGGGTAGTGGTGAATGTTCGCCCACCATTACAACTCGATTTTGGTGAAGACTTACAAAAGTGTGCGGAAGATCTGTTATCAATCAAAGCGGAGGCAACCGGAGGTTTTAAGGACGGATACGTGTTTAAGGAAAACAACGTTGTACTCACCAATGGTGAGCGAGACTTTGAAGATTCAACAACCGAGACGGTGATTGTTGAACTATCGGATGGGTGTACAGTTGAGCCGGCGTATGATACAGTTACTGTTTTTGTGACACCATTGGAAAGCACTGGCTTTGAGTGGACCGCCCTAGACCACAAAACCGTGGAAATTGAGACGCTCACAAGTCCAAATCAATTAACGGTGAATTGGGGCGATGGATATGAAGAAGGAGTGAATACCAAAGTGGTTGCTCATCAATATCAATCCTATGGTAACTACGAAATTTGTTTAAAAGAGACCGACAATATTGGATGTACTAAATCCGAATGCACCACTGTATACATGTACAATCCTTTCGATCTCCGCGGATTCACAATTAAGCTCTATCCAAACCCGGTTGAGGCCGAACCTTGGATTCTTGAGACCGATAGCATTGTTGGGAATTATGATATCACTTTATTCGATGCTGCCGGTCAGGAAGTTTACAACATCAGTGGCGAAAACACGGTATTGAAACAGTTTGTTATCCCATCAGCAAACCTGGCTTCCGGTGTTTATGTGATTTCCGGTAAGTTGAATGAGAAGTACTTCCGGGCTAAGTTGATTAAAAATTAGAATCGACATCCACCAAGGACAAACGAATTGTGGTTCGAGTCGTTGTTAGGGTAGAAATCTGATTTGTATCGACACAACACAGAAATATAATTTCGGTAAAGGCGAGGTCTGGTATGTACCTGACTTTCTAGATCATGGCGAGGCTGTAAAGTTTTATATGGCAATACTGAATAACGTGCGCTGGCAACAAGAGCAAATCACGCTTTTTGGCAAAACGCACGATATACCGCGGCTTACAGCCTGGCACGGCGATAAGGGAGCGGAGTACGAATATTCGGGTGTGCGTTGTAAACCGGAACCATGGACAACAGAGTTAACACATATCAAGAATCAAATAGAGGAGTTTTTACCAACCGAATCGTTCAACAGTGTTTTACTAAACCTGTATCGCAACGGTTTAGATAAAATGGGCTGGCATGCAGACAACGAGAAGAGTTTAGGCCAAAATCCAACCATCGCATCGGTGAGTTTAGGCGCCACCAGAAAGTTCGATTTGAAACATCGAACGGATAAAAGTCAGCGGTTACGACTAGAGCTGACTTCCGGGTCACTTTTGGTAATGTCGGGGGACTTGCAACATCACTTTCTTCATCAAGTTCCTAAGCAAAAGCGAATTGTAGAGTCGAGGATTAACTTGACGTACAGGACTGTGTTTAAGCAACTCATCGATAAATAGTATATTTGACAAATTCTAGGATTAATATTTTATGAGAACTCGCTACTACGTTTTATCGCTTGCATTACTATCGTTTTTTATTCTGTCATGCACGGAAGAATCTCCAATAAAAACTGAACCTGATACTACATCAGATTCGTCTAAACAATCTCCTGGAATTGAAATTAAGCTTACTGATGCTCCGGGTGACTACAAGGAAGTGAATATTTATCTTGACCAAATTCAGGTACTTACAGTTGATTCAGCAGACTCAAAATGGGTTGATTTAACTACTAACAGCGGTTACTACGACCTCCTCAAGTTACAGAATGGTGTAGATACCACTATTGTGAAAGACAGCCTTAGTAAGGGTACAATGATTACACAGCTAAGGATGATTTTGGCAGACTCGAACAATGTTCTTGTTGATACGAACTATCACAGTTTATTTGTTCCAAGTGGTACTCAGACCGGCTTTAAAATTAATCTTAAAGATACCATGAGCGCTGACAGTTTGAACATCACTATTGATTTTGACGCGGATAGTTCAATTGTGGAACAAGGCAATGGACGCTACCTTCTAAAACCTGTGTTACGAATTAAGTAACATTGACGGTAGAAGTTAAGCTTTGCTTAACAAAAAATTAATTGGCCAATGTAGTGCATTTTTACAGGCATAAAAGCCTTCTAATTCACACATTTTTAACACGTTATACCCTCAAGCACGAAAGCAAAAATGTTTGTAAAATTAGGTTTCTCTGGGTGCAGTCATTCTTGATAATCACTTAACGATCTCTAAATACGCTCCATAGTCCTTTGCGGGAACTATGAAGCATTTAGTAACAGCAATTGCAGCCTTCCTCGTGTTCGCCACACAGGTAGCTGCGCAAGTAAAGATTTCAGAAATTATGTACAATCCTCGCAGTGCGGAAGACGACTGGGAGTGGATTGAATTACACAACCCAACTTCTTCAGCAATCAGCTTGAGTGGTTATGTTGTTGACGACGAAAATTCTACTTTCCAAACAGGGTCAAACGTAGCGAACGTTTCGATTCCTGCAGGTGAATCAGTAATCCTAATCAATGGTGGAGACATCACAGAAAGCGACTTTAAAGCTGCTTGGGGGTCTTCAATCAACGTTGCCGCAGTGAGTGATTGGGGCAATATGGCCATGGGTAATGGTGGTGACCATGTTGGGGTATGGAGTAGCTACGCTGATTTCCAAAAAGACACCAACTCAGATGGATTACGTGCGTTCAACTTTGCCGTTTCTCATGTTGACTACGACGACGACGGAACGACATGGGTAACTGACGATGGTTACGGATCAATCTATTTGAAAGACATCACAGCATCCGTTAATAATCCAGCCAATTGGGTTTTGTCAACCGATAAAGATGGCTTTTCTTGGACATCTACCACCGGTGGAGGTAACTCAGGAGAAGACGTTGCAAGCCCGGGTAAAATTCCTGCAGCTTCTCAAAACTTCACGCTTCAATTATTGCACTATGCAGATGTTGATGGGAACGAAGAGATTACACTATATGTCGTTGATGAATTCTCCGGTCTGGTTGATGGATTCAAAAAAGACGCGACCTACGGAAGTAATTCACTATTGGTTTCATCGGGAGACATCATTATCCCTGGACCAAGATTCTATGCAGCTGAGGATAATAAAGTTCGTGGTTTGACCGGCAGTAATGAGCTTGAGCTATCGCTTTTAACCGGACCAAAACCTAATCGCTGGTGGGGTCCTTTCCCGTACAACCATACAACTACGGACAACAACGAGAAGCTGGTCTCCTGGTTTGAAAAAGGGTATGGAGACTACGTAACGCTACTAATCAATTTCGACAAGAAAACACTTTACGGTAGCGCCATCATCAAAGGGGAGATCGTCCACTTCGAGAAAACTAAAATCCAACGTTTTGGAATTCCAGAATAACTAACCTTGTTGCTTCTCTATTGTAATCATAATCGCCTTGGATGTTGGCGTGTTTGATTCATCGGCCGTACTGTCTAGAGGAACTAAAACGTTAGTCTCCGGGAAGTAGGCTGCGGTATTTCCTTCCGGGATATCGTAAGGTATAGGCATAAAACGGTGAGCATATCGCTTTTCACCCTTATAGTGCCCGATTAGGTCAACCACGTCTCCCTGTTTCAAACCTTCTTTGGCCATGTCATTCGGGTTCATGAACAACACACGTCTTTCATTGTGTACGCCTCGATATCGATCGTTTAGGCCGTAAATGGTTGTGTTGAACTGATCGTGACTTCGGATGGTCATTAAGACATATTTCGCATCCTCCTTATCCAAAGCTTCCAGCTTGTTTACGGTTAGCAAACCTTTTTGCTCCTTGTTCGTAAACTTCAATTCACGTGGACCGTTTGGCAAATAGAAACCTCCTTTTTGACGTACACGTGTGTTGTAGTAGTCAAAACCAGGAATTACAGTTGAAATAAGATCTCGAATCTTATCGTATGAAGAGGCCAAATCATCCCACTGTACGTTGTGGTTGTTTCCAAAATGCTTCTGACCCAGCCCTGCTACAATGGCCACTTCACTTTTTAGCAATTCGGACGCAGGTTTGCGGTCACCCTGACTTTGGTGAACCACTCCCATCGAGTTTTCTACCGTTACAAATTGATCTCCGGTTGCTTGAACATCGCGTTCCGATCTGCCCAAACAAGGTAAGATCAACGCACGTTTACCGTGTATCAAATGACTGCGGTTAGGCTTGGTTGATACATGCACGGTGAGTGAACAATTACGCATGGCTTCAGCCGTTGCAGACGTATCCGGTGAAGCGGACAGGAAGTTACCACCCATTCCGAAGAACAGTTTGGCTTTACCCGAGCGCATGGCTTCAATACTGTCAACCACGTCCAAACCATGTTCACGAGGCATCTCTAAACCGGTTGCTTCCTGAAGTTTGTTGAGAAGGGCATCTGATGGTTTTTCGTAGATACCCATGGTGCGGTCGCCTTGCACATTACTGTGGCCTCTAACCGGGCATGTCCCAGCCCCCGGTTTACCGATACTTCCTTTAAGCAAAAGGATGTTTACAATATCTTGAATTGTAGCAACACCGTTTTTGTGTTGTGTGATGCCCATAGCCCAGCAAATAATGATTCGCTCATTCTTGATGAGTAGTTCGGCAGTGTCTTTTACTTCACGTTCTGACAAGCCACTCATTCGAACAAGTTCCGAGAAGTTGTACGATTTGATGTCCTGAATTATTTCGTCAAATCCTAAGGTATGTTGCTGAATAAAGTGGTGATCGAATACAGATCCCGGATTCGCTTCCTCAGCTTCGAGCATGAGATACATCAACGCTTTGAGTAGCGCCATGTCCCCATTTATTTTTACCTGAAGGTAGATGTCGCTTATCGCTGTCGATTTAAGCAAGCTCAACCCTTGTGGATTGCTAAAACGCAACAGACCAGGCTCTTTCAATGGGTTTGCCGCAACAATTTTTGCCCCATTATTTTTAGCTTCTTCCAAAGAGGCAAGCATCCGAGGATGATTTGTGCCTGGATTCTGGCCGAAGATCATGATGACATCGGCTTTTTCGAAGTCTTCGTGTTTTACTGAACCCTTACCCAAACCGAGTGTTTTGGTGAGTGCAACACCGCTTGACTCGTGACACATGTTGCTGCAATCCGGCAAGTTGTTGGTGCCATATGACCGTACAAAAAGCTGGTACATGAAAGCCGCTTCGTTACTGGTTCTGCCAGACGTGTAAAAGATGGCTTCATCCGGTGAATCTAACTTATTGAGCTCATCCGAAATGATGCTATAGGCTTCGTCCCATTCTACCGGTTTGTAGTGTGTTGCCCCTTCTTCGAGGATCATGGGTTGCGTAATTCTACCTGATTTGCCCAAATCGAAGTCGGGAAACTGTGTTAACTCATAAACGGAGTGACGAGCCCAGAATTCCGGATCGGCTTTTTTAGTAGTGGCCTCTTCTGCAACAGCCTTTGCGCCGTTTTCACAGTATTCCGCCAGGAAAGAACGTTTTTCATCCGGATCCGGCCACGCGCATCCGGGGCAATCAAACCCATCTACCTGGTTCATTTTTGGTGCAAGTGTAGCAACGGCGTCTACACCAATTTCTTCGGTAAGATGCTGGATAGCAACTTGAACACCTTTAAGTCCTGCTGCCTTTTTGCTAGGTGCTGCAATCTTCCCTCCGGTGAATTTTTCAGGAGGCACAGCTCCGCTCAACTTGTTCTTGCTCATGTGGTAGATTTTTGCGGCTGCAATGATAACAAATGAGCACTTGAAAGTATTTAGTTTTTCTGTGATTTTCTGGACCTTATATTAGTCTAGATTGTCTTTTCCGGTCAGGAGGTAACCGAAACCAATTTTTGGGTAGTAGATGTCAACCAGGCTGATATCAAATGATCTTTTCCCCTGTAAGTTGAAATAATCGAGATATCCATATCCAATACCTAAACCGGAGGAGAAGAAGACATTGTTCTTAAATGTGTAGCTAATTTCTGCTTGTGGCACTAGATTTTAAGAATTCCAATGGTTCCAAGAGTTTTGACTCCCACGCTTGCCAAGAATCATGAATCCCAAACCTACTAAACAAGTTAATCCTGGTTTTGAGGCAATTGGACTTATGCGATATCTCGCGGCAATTCCTCCACCCTATATGTTTTCGCCATTTCCTTGGTGGTAGAACAGGGCGTCGTAGTTGAATTCCTTTGATTTATAGCCGATTGCTCCATAAAATCCTGGACTTTTTACATGAAGCGAAGGAATGCCAGACTCGACATAGAACTGCGCAGAGGCGCAAAGATGAATACACACACATGACGCCATAAGGATGATCGATTTATTTATAAAGCACTTGAAATACATGACTACAGTTTTGAATATTCAATCTCAATCCTCCAGTCGAGTTCAACCACCTTTATTCTGGTGTCCTCATTTGTGTAGATCACGGAGTTATCGTCACCATTCGATCGTTTGTATGCGGTCAAATCGCCGTCTATAACACCCATTAACTTTTTTAACTTACCGTACATTTTTCCTCTTGGATAAATTGTATATGTTAGAGAAACTGGAGATCTCAATTTAGAATAGACATAGTCGTAAGTGTTGTAACGGTACCAACCATTGCCAACTTTCCTCGACACATATTCATATGGTGTTCCGTAGGCCACTAAAGAGGTGCTCAATAATTCCTTATAATTTTTAAAAGAAGTCAAATTTACACTGTGGTTATACTTCTTAAACGAAGACTTTGTCACATCAAACTTGGTGATTAAAGACCCATAGGATGAGGATACAGAAATTCCCTCAGGTTTTGAAAAATCGATGTCATCGAAAACCTTTAAATCCAAAAAGTCACTTCTAATATCCTCTGCAGTAATTAGCGCTCTGTTTACACCACTCATAAAAACTATCCGAGAAACTGATTCAAATTGTGGGTTAATCTCATACAACCCGCCTTCTTTGATAAAACCGTATTTCTCACCTGCTTTCACTGGAGCAATTTTACCAAGAAATCCCCAAGCGTTGTCATATTGGGGGTTGATAACATACTTACCATCGCGGTTAATATAGCCCCATTTGTCGCCGGATTTCACAGGCGCAACATCATTAGAACCGAATAGAAATGCTTCTTTAAACTGCGGGTTTATGAGATAAGAACCCTGATTATCACACCAACCATACTTGTCATTCAGCTTAAAAATGAAATATTTTCCATCGTGAAACAAATCTTCAAATTGAGGATTTACCACGTATTTACCCTCTCTATTGATTATTCCACATTTGTCACCAAACTTCACCGTGGCAAAACCATTCTGGAAATTGGATACTTCATCAAATTGATGGGTAATTATTAGCTTTCCTTCAGAATTAATAAAACCCCATTTGTACTCACTGTTCCTTACCGCACATAAATTTTCAGTCATGTAAAGTGTTTGCGAAAATTGAGGAGATACGATTATGTCTCCATTTTTGTCAATAAAACCCCACTTTGATTCATCTTCAGTAGTGGTTTGTTGAAAGCTTGCAACTCCTTCGGAAAAATTGGAAAGCCTTTCAGCAAAACTTGCCTCAAATACTTGTTTGCCATTTACATCGATCACTTGGGGATGGCCGTTTTCTCTACAAACTATGGCTAATCCTTCGTTGAACCGTCCTACACTGATGTATTGTGGTTGAATGACGATTTTACCCGTTTGATCGATAAAACCATATAACCTGGAAGAATCCCCATCTAAGATAATGGCAGCCCTTTCTTCACAAAAAATATCAGCATACGAAAACTGAGGGTTAATAACAATGTTGCCAGATACATCTATATACTGCCATTTGCCGTCTGATTTAACAGGAATCAAGTCTATTCGGTCAAAAGTTTGGCCATTATCGTTGCACCCAATTGTCAATATAATTGACAGAAGCAACAAGAAGAATAGTGGTTTATTTTTCAAATTAGATATCATGATTCTCTGATATTTTGGGATAAGCTATTCTAGTAAATGCTTGAAATTCCGATTTTAGACACATTTAAATAGAGCCGTATTTACACCGAATAAACTGACAAACCTTTTTTAAGAACGGAACATCACTTTGGTTAAACTCAAAATTAAGCATTAATTTTTGTTGGTGTTGTAGATGGGTTTCCTCTCAGAGATTTACTGATGTTTTTGATTGGATTTTATTTTTGTGGAACGCAGATTCCTGTCGAGGCCAATTCTTTGTATATTCACACTCCCATGGTGTTGATTTTGACGTGCATATCTGGCATCGTGGGTATGTTATATGTCTAATGTTAATTCATTCACAGCAGATTATGAGTCTAATTAAATACGTATTCGTTGTAGTTTCTCTTGTACTACTGAGTTTGCCTGCGCAAGCTCAAGACCTTTTTTGTCATAAAGATTTTAATGGAAGAACTACAAAAATTAAACTTGATGACAATGGTAAGGGTAAGATACTAATCGAGGAAGACAATAAAGTTACAAGAGAGGGCACCATGAGTTGGGCAATGACCTCAAATCGTTTTCCCAACCCGGAAAAACTGACTATTCGACTGTCAACAGGTGTTTTCCTTGGGTTTGATGTGGTAAAATATAATCCGAATGGCCCCGATATTGACATGCTTATCGACTCAAGAGGTAACCAGTACTTGAAATGTTTCAACTATTCAGATTATAATTACGACGAGACGGACGAGAGCAAATTCTACGATGATGTTTATGACAGAGACGAGGAAGAACGAATAACATTCAAGAAACGATTTACTTTAAATGATTTCATAGAAGGGCTTCAAGGTACATGGTCTTCCAAAACAAAAGACGTTCATCTGATTATTCGTAGGTCACGCAGTAATATTAATATCTTATTTGTTGAAGGGGACAGTACGAGTTACAGAATCATTACATCGAAGGAAATAAACTCTGATATCGATGATGACATGTTTTACTACATCGAAAGTACATACAGAAATTCAGGCTTATTTGATTGGAAAATAGCCCTTTATTTTGACTATAGGGATAGGTTTAAAAAAGCGAATTCTGATGTTGATGGTATCCGAATGGATTACCGTGACTTAACGAACAACAACAATATTATTGAGGTTAAGACTCATGGAAAGACAGATGTCTACGAAAAAACAGACGGGCACTCAATACAGGCTTTTTTGGAAGCACAGAAATTACGAGAATCATATGGCTCGGTTTTGGTCTCACTCTCTACATCAGCTGGGAGTTCCCCAGAGGGCAGTTTTTATTTTAAAGAAAATCAACTTGTCTATGCTGACCTCAGCAACTATAGTCTGGCAGTCTCTCATTCAAACAATACGGAGGCGAAGTTTGAGTACGACTCCTTATTACGCAGTAATGGGACATTTGATGTAAAAATTGAACCAGACAATTTGAATATATTGTTTGACTACGAGCATGAAACACAGATTTTCAAGTCGGCGCCTATCGACGCACTGAAAAATGTCAAGCTTCAAACGCAAGATGACTTAAGACAATTCGTAATCAAAATTATTACCAAAGATTATCTGGGGGAGATAAAAGAAAATCTCGTGTATTTTGACATGGATTTGATTCAAATTAAAGATGTTTATACCGAGCATTCCATTAGCAGTATAATTTACCCCTTAAGTGACGAGCTTAAAGAAGACCCGCAAAATAACTTTACTTCAAATACAAAGGACAACCTGTTAAAGGATTATTTGGGTCGAATTGAACAGTACTCCACCGATTACTTCATCGAAAGAAAGTGGTTGAAACGAAAAAACCAAGAGATAGGTATCAAAACAAGAGGTAAGTTCCTTGTACAATCAGACGGTAATATCACACTCAAAAGCCTTTCAACATCATTTGATTCAAATTCAAAGCTTAAACTCAACTCAGATGATATAGTAAACTTCAATACATATCTGGTAGAGAAACTAAACAAAGGCTCAGAGGAATATCCCGTAATTCCAGCAAAATATTTAATCGAATCAATAGGCGGTAGTGATGAAAAAGGAAAATTAATTATCAATTCGTATTTCGTTCCGGTTGATTTTGAATTTGAACATGAACATACGTTCAAAATCTTTAAATAGTTCTTTCTATATTACTGCGTACGAATCACAACATCTGGATCCGGAACTCACTTCAAACTGGTTTCACTTGCTCAGTTTGACTGGATTTTCAAGGTATCTCTTTAGATGTGAGTGTGCTGACATTGGGATTAATTAACCTCGAAGCACCTTTTGGCGAGTCGGAGTTGCACCTTCGTGGTAAATCAGGAGGAACAACATATATCAGACATTATTTCCGGGTATACACAGGTGTTACTTCGGCATGGGGGACAGGTACTATGAAAGGTTTGGGGGCTGCGTATACCGGAGTCCTCGGTCGAGCAAACCACCATATGGATATTAGCGTTGGAGCTACATATTCCGGAAGAGAAGGTGTTGCGTCGTCCTTATGGCCTAAGGTTGATTTAGGTTACCGCTATCAAAAGCCCGATGGTGGATTTCTATTCAAAGTATTTGCGACGACCATTGGTGTAGGTGCAGGTATTGGGTCGACGTTTTAACAAGTAAAAGCCTAAAGTATAAAAGCCCCCATTTGCATGGGAGCTTTATATTGGTTCTTAAAGCCATTACTAGAGAATGAAAAAACTATCTGGCAAACGAACCTAAAATTACATAAGTAGTGGGATCTGTTGTGGTTATTGGTTGCAATGGATCGTGCACCACGAAGAATGCCTCGTAGGTCATGGTCAATTCTGCGTAAGACATAGTACTTAATTGACTTTTCCAATTACTGCCACCGTTGCCCATTATCATCAAGGTGCACACATCCGAATTTGGCGCTTCATTGTATGGTGTTCCGTTTGGTGTGCTCATCGGACCGGCCACGTCATGTGCATGCACCATGTACATTTCACCGTTGATTGAATTCATTAAGGTGACGGTAACACGGCTCATATCTCCGGCAACTTCTTGAACTTTAAGTTTCGCCGATAGGTTGTTGGAGTGTGAACCGTTATAAGCATAGCTTGAACGAGCTGACCG